>Ga0208300_100395_pt1 | contig 33553 bp, 26 predicted proteins | sample 23_taG_FD_184096 | JGI IMG/M metagenome (GOLD analysis project Ga0208300, IMG submission 184096) | Marine viral communities from Cariaco Basin, Caribbean Sea - 23_WHOI_OMZ (SPAdes) (version 2) | ecosystem: Environmental > Aquatic > Marine > Oceanic | place: Caribbean Sea: Cariaco Basin...
CCGGGGAAGAGGGCTTCAGTCGCGTCAATGAACTGCTGGACAGCTTCCTTGCCAAGCTGATTATCTGGGGCATCTTGTCTGCTCTGTTGTACCACCTGGTTGCGGGTATCAAGCACCTGTTCATGGACGTGGGCATTGGTGAAGAGCTCGAGAGCGGCCGCCTCGCCTCGAAGATCACGATTGTGGTTTCCGTCATTCTCATCGTTCTGGCAGGAGTCTGGGTATGGTAAACAGCGTCACAAACCTGGGTCGCAGTGGTGTCTTCGACTGGCTGATCCAGCGGGTAACCGCCTACGTACTTGCTTTGTATACAATTTTCCTGCTCGGTTATATGTTGACGACTGAAGTTAACTATGACACCTGGAACGCGCTGTTTGACCAGACCTGGTTCCGTATCTTTACCTTGATGGCACTGCTCTCAATTGGTGCTCATGCCTGGGTAGGGCTCTGGACGGTGACCACGGACTACATCAAGGCCATGGGTCCCAGGTTTATCGTGCAGGCGGCTTGTGGGCTGACCATGTTCGTATATGTGGTTTGGGGCATTCAGATTCTTTGGGGGCTTTAATCGATGGCTAATATCAAGACCATGTCTTTTGACGCGATTGTTATCGGCGGCGGCGGGTCCGGCATGCGTGCCGCGCTTCAGCTGACCGAGTCCGGCGTCAATACCGCGTGTATCACCAAAGTTTTTCCTACGCGGTCTCATACGGTCTCTGCCCAGGGCGGTATCACCTGCGCGATCGCAAGTGCCGATCCTAACGACGACTGGCGCTGGCACATGTATGACACGGTAAAAGGTTCGGACTACATTGCCGACCAGGACGCCGTTGAGTACATGTGTTCCGTGGGGCCTCAGGCGGTATTCGAGCTTGAGCACATGGGTCTTCCTTTCTCTCGTACCGAGCAGGGCCGCATTTATCAGCGTCCGTTCGGTGGTCAGTCCAAGGGTCCGGATAACCCGACTCAGGCTGCACGTACGTGTGCCGCGGCTGACCGTACTGGCCATGCGCTTCTTCACACTCTTTACCAGGCGAACATCAAGGGCGGTACTACCTTTCTTAATGAGTGGTACGCGGTAGATCTCGTCAAGAACAGCAAGGACGAAGTTGTAGGTGTGGTTGCCATTGAGGTGGAAACTGGCGAAGTTGCCTACATCAAGTGCAAGGCAACCGTTCTGGCTACCGGTGGTGCAGGCCGTATTTACGCCTCCACAACCAACGCCCTGATCAATACCGGCGACGGCATTGGCATGGCGCTGCGCGCCGGGTTCCCGATGCAGGATATGGAAATGTGGCAGTTCCATCCGACCGGTATCTACGGTGCCGGTACACTGGTGACCGAAGGTTGCCGGGGTGAGGGTGGTTACCTGATTAATGCCGAAGGTGAGCGTTTCATGGAGCGCTATGCTCCGAACGCGAAGGACCTGGCGGGCCGGGACGTTGTTGCCCGGGCCATGGTTATCGAGATTCTCGAAGGCCGCGGATGTGGTCCCGACAAGGATCACGTGCTGTTGAAGCTGGATCACCTGGGTGAAGAAACCCTGAATCTGCGACTGCCGGGCATCTGTGAGCTGTCCCGTACCTTTGCGCACGTCGATCCGGTTAAAGAGCCGATCCCTGTAGTGCCGACCTGTCACTACATGATGGGTGGTATCCCGACCAACGTCGGTGGTCAGGCGCTGACCCAGGACGAAAACGGCAAGGACAAGCCGATTCCAGGCTTGTTTGCCTGTGGTGAGGCTGCCTGCGTCTCCGTGCACGGTGCCAACCGCCTCGGTGGTAACTCGCTTCTGGATCTGGTGGTCTTTGGTCGCGCGGCGGGTCTGCACATCGAAGAACAGCTCCGCGGCGGCTTTGAAGTCGACGCTGCCAGCGAAGAGGACATCAAGCGTGCCATGGCGCGGCTTGATCGCCTGAACAGTGCCTCCGAGGGCGAGAGCGTGGCTGAGGTTCGTAAGGATCTCCAGAACTGCATGCAGCTTTACTTCGGTGTATTCCGTGATGGCAACAGCATGGAAGAGGGCTTGAAGAAGCTGGAAGCCATTGGCGAGCGTGTTCGCAACACCAAGCTGGCCGATACCAGTAACGCTTTCAACACGGCCCGCATTGAAGCGCTCGAGCTGGACAACCTGTATGAGGTTGCTCTGTCCACAGCGATTTCCGCGTTTGAGCGTAAGGAAAGCCGTGGCGCCCACGCCAGGAACGACTTCACCGAGCGTGACGATGAAAACTGGCTCAAGCATTCCATGTACTTCCCGCTGGAGAAGCGTGTTGGTAAGCGAGATGTCAATTTCGCGCCGAAGACTGTGGACACGTTTGAGCCGAAGGTCCGGACTTACTAAGGGGGACGCCGAAAATGTTAGTAAGCCTTTATCGTTATAACCCGGAAACCGACAACGCGCCCTATATGCAGGACGTGAATGTCGAGATTCCGGAAGGCAAGGATCTGATGGTCCTTGACGTCCTGAACCTGATCAAGGAAGGCGACCCTTCCATGGCCTACCGTCGCTCCTGTCGTGAGGGGGTATGCGGTTCGGATGGCATGAACATGAACGGCAAGAACGGCCTGGCGTGTATCACTCCTGTTTCCCAGGTGGTGAAAGGCGACAAGCTGGTGTTGCGCCCGCTGCCGGGTCTGCCGGTTATTCGGGATCTGGTTGTCGACATGAGCCTCTTCTACAAGCAGTACGAGAAAGTCATGCCATACCTGATAAACGACAAGCCCGCGCCTGCGATCGAACGCCTGCAGTCTCCGGAAGATCGCGAGAAGCTGGACGGCCTGTACGAGTGTATCCTCTGTGCCTGCTGCTCCACTGCCTGCCCGTCGTTCTGGTGGAATCCGGACAAGTTCATCGGTCCTGCCGGCCTGCTGCAGGCCTACCGTTTCCTGGCTGACAGCCGGGATACGGCGCAGGACGAGCGGCTTGCCAACCTGGATGATCCGTTCAGCGTATTCCGCTGCCGGGGCATCATGAACTGTGTCAGTGTTTGCCCGAAAGGTCTGAACCCCACAAGGGCTATCGGCCATATTCGGAATCTTCTGCTGCAGCGGGCGACTTAAGCAGCAGGATTTCACTCAGACGCTATACTGTTCTGATCAGGTTAGTACCCGGAAGGCCTCGCAAGTTTGCGGGGCCTTCAACCAAAGGCTTATAGTCAAAAGTCTTACCCGGGTGCACACTACGCAAGCCGTGGCGGGAACTTATAAAGTTTTCTCCCTGTTTTGCTGAGTATAAAAACCACCGGGGAATGGAAAGCATCCATGTCGGGTGTGGTGGCCAAAGTCGATCCCGTAAAAACCCGTATTGACTGAGATATACCCCTGGCCGACCATATCGGGCTCCCCGCACCAGCCCAAGGTGAGCTATTCAAGATGCACGAAAGCATAATGGAGCAGTTATGGCAGACTTCCCACCTTCAGGGTGGAAATCTCGCCTATGTTGAACAGCTTTTTGAAACCTACCTGACAGACCCCAATGCCGTTCCCGAAGAGTGGCGGAGCTATTTCGACAAGCTCCCCAGTGTCGATGGCTATCAGGGCCGCGACATCGTCCACTCTTCCATCCGCGAACAGTTTGAACACATTTCCCGTAATCAGCGTTTTCTGTCCAGTGGCGGTGTTCCCGCCAGTGCAACGTCTGATGCAGACAAGAAACAGATTCGTGTTCTCCAGCTGATTAACGCATTCCGGTTCCGCGGTCATCAGGAAGCAAAGCTTGACCCGCTGGGCGTATGGCAGCGCCCCAAGGTTGAAGATCTGGACCCCTCGTTTCATGAACTCTCGGATTCCGACAGCGATCTGGAATTTCAGACCGGTTCCCTGAACCTGGGTTCCGAGACCATGAAGCTTCGCGACATCGTCGAAGGTCTGCGCCTGACTTATTGCGAGAGCATTGGCGCAGAGTACATGCATGTCGTCGATACCCGTATCAAGCGGTGGTTCCAGCAGCGTATGGAGCCGGTTCGCTCACGGCCGGAATACGAAGCCAAGACCCGCAAGCACATTCTCGAACGCCTCACCGCCGCCGAAGGTCTCGAAAAATACCTCGGTTCCCGCTATCCAGGCGTCAAGCGTTTTGGCCTGGAAGGCGCTGAGAGCCTGATTCCCTGCCTTGATGAGCTGATTCAGCGCGCTGGCTCCTACGGCGCCAAGGAGATCGTTCTGGGTATGGCCCACCGGGGCCGCCTGAACGTTCTGGTCAATACCCTGGGCAAGAACCCGAAAGAGCTTTTTGACGAGTTTGAAGGCAAGAAGCTGGCGGATTCCGGATCCGGTGATGTGAAATACCATCAGGGCTTTTCATCCAACGTGATGACCCCCGGCGGGGAAGTCCACCTGGCCATGGCGTTCAACCCGTCTCACCTGGAAATCGTGTCTCCGGTGGTTGAAGGCTCTGTCCGCGCACGCCAGACCCGTCGCGAAGATGATGAGGGCAACAAGGTGGTTCCCATCATCATGCACGGCGATGCTGCCTTTGCCGGCCAGGGCGTCGTGATGGAAACCTTCCAGATGTCACAGACCCGTGGCTTCGGGGTTGGTGGCACCATTCATATCGTGATCAACAACCAGGTTGGTTTTACCACCAGCAAGCAGGAAGACGCACGGTCTACCGAATACTGCACCGACGTTGCCAAGATGATCCAGGCTCCGATTCTGCATGTGAATGCGGACGATCCGGAAGCGGTGATGTTCGTCACCCAGATGGCCATGGACTATCGCAACGAGTTCAAGAATGACGTCGTTATTGATCTGGTTTGCTACCGTCGTCGCGGTCACAACGAGGCTGATGAGCCCGCCGCGACCCAGCCTGTCATGTATGAAAAGATCCGTAAGCTGAAGACCACTCGCAACATCTACGCAGATCAGTTGCTGGAAGCGGGTGTGATCAGTGAGGACGACGCCAAGCAGATGGAGAACGACTACCGTGATGCCCTGGATAATGGCGAGCACGTGGTCAAATCCCTGGTCAAGGAGCCCAACAAGGAACTCTACGTAGACTGGACTCCCTATCTTGGCCATGAGTGGACTGCCAAGTGCAAATCCAGCGTCCCTCTGAAGACAATCCAGAAGCTGGGCAAGCAGCTGACGTCGATTCCCGAAGGTTTCAGTGTTCAGCGTCAGGTGTCCAAGATCGTCTCGGACCGTGAAAAGATGACCGCCGGTGCGCTGCCGATCAACTGGGGGTATGGCGAGGTCATGGCCTACGCGACCCTGCTGAACGAGGGGCACCCGATTCGCCTCACTGGCCAGGATATTGGTCGCGGCACCTTCTCGCACCGTCATGCCGTTCTGCACAATCAGAAGGACGGGTCGACGCACATTGCGCTTGAGCAATTGTCCGAAGACCAGCCGAAATTCGAGATCTACGACTCGTTGCTGTCTGAAGAAGCGGTAATGGCGTTTGAATATGGCTATGCCACCACAGCGCCCGACGGTCTCGTGGTCTGGGAAGCCCAGTTCGGCGACTTTGCCAATGGCGCCCAGGTTGTGATCGACCAGTTCCTCACCAGTGGCGAGCACAAGTGGGGGCGCCTCTGTGGGCTGACCCTGTTGCTGCCCCATGGCTATGAGGGGCAGGGGCCGGAGCATAGTTCCGCGCGCCTGGAGCGGTTCCTTCAGCTGAGTGCCGAGCACAATATTCAGGTGTGTGTGCCGACAACGCCGTCGCAGGTGTTCCATATGCTGCGTCGTCAGGTCAAACGCCCGCTGCGTAAGCCGCTGGTGGCGATCACGCCGAAGAGTCTGCTGCGGCACAAGGAGGCCACCTCCGATCTGGATGACCTGACCACAGGGACTTTCAAGACGGTTCTGCCCGAGAAGGAGCCTTCGGATCCGAAGAAGGTAACGCGCCTGATCATGTGCAGCGGCAAGGTGTATTTCGATCTCCTTGAAAGGAAGAAGGCGGATGAGCGTGACGACGTCGCCATCGTGCGCATCGAACAGCTCTATCCGTTCCCGGGGGATGACCTTGACGAACTGCTGAGCCATTACACCAAGCTCAAGCACGTTGTCTGGTGTCAGGAAGAGCCGATGAACCAGGGTGCCTGGTACTGCAGCCAGCATCATATGCGAAATGCGCTGCACCGCCTGAACCCCAAGCTGTACCTTCAGTATGCCGGTCGTGACGCTTCGGCTGCTCCTGCCTGTGGACACATGTCGGTCCACATTGAAGAGCAGAAGAAACTGGTTAACGACGCGTTTGAAATTTGACGAGCTACCGAACTAAGGATCTGTAATGTCAACTGAGATTAAAGCCCCCGTTTTCCCGGAGTCGGTCGCAGAGGGTACTGTCGCGACCTGGCACAAGCAGCCGGGTGAAGCCTGTTCACGCGATGAGCTGATTGTCGATATCGAGACCGACAAGGTTGTTCTTGAGGTCGTTGCACCTGCTGATGGTGTGATTGAGGAAATCCTCAAGAATGAAGGCGATACCGTCGAAAGCGGCGAAGTGGTCGGCAAGTTCAAGGAAGGTGCCAAGGGCGAATCCAAGCCTGCCGAGAGCAAAAAGGAAGAGAGCAAGGAAGAAGCTCCGAAGGAAGAAACTCCGAAGGAAGAAGCCGAGAGCGATGCATCTTCCGGCGAAGCCATTCTGAGCCCGGCCGCCCGCAAGCTGGCCGAGGAAAACAATGTTGATCCGAATGCGATCAAAGGTACCGGCAAAGACGGCCGTGTAACCAAGGAAGACGTCCAGAACCACGTCGACAGTGCCAAGTCATCCGGTGGTGCTTCCGCGCCCAAGCCCGCGGCGGACATGCCGGAAGTCAATGTCAGCCAGGGTGAGCGTCCAGAGAAGCGTGTGCCGATGACCCGTCTGCGTGCGAGCATCGCCAAGCGTCTGGTCAATGCGCAGCAGAGCGCAGCCATGCTAACCACCTTTAACGAGGTGAACATGGCGCCGATCATGGAACTGCGCAAGCAGTATCAGGACAGCTTCGTGAAGCGCCATGGTATCAAGCTGGGCTTCATGTCGTTCTTTACCAAGGCGGCCACAGAAGCCCTGAAGCGTTTCCCGGCGGTGAATGCGTCCATCGATGGTAACGACATGGTTTACCACGGCTACCAGGATATTGGTGTGGCGGTATCCACGGATCGTGGTCTGGTGGTTCCGGTACTTCGTGATTCCGACGCCATGGGGTTGGCCGACATCGAGAAGAAGATCGTCGAGTACGGCACCAAGGCCAAAGAGGGCAAGCTGGCCATTGAAGATATGACTGGCGGCACCTTCACCATTACCAACGGTGGTATCTTCGGTTCACTGATTTCCACGCCGATCCTGAATCCGCCGCAGACTGCAATTCTGGGTATGCACAAGATCCAGGAGCGCCCAATGGCGGTGAATGGCAAAGTGGAAATCCAGCCAATGATGTATCTGGCACTTTCTTACGACCACCGAATGATTGATGGCAAGGAAGCGGTACAGTTCCTGGTTGCCATCAAGGAAATGCTTGAAGACCCGGCACGTATTCTGCTGGACGTCTGAGCCGACACTTAACGAATCGGAAAACGGGATAAACTATGTCTGATAAGTACGACGTCATTGTCATTGGCGCAGGCCCCGGTGGGTACGTCGCCGCCATCAAAGCAGCACAGCTTGGTCTGAAGACCGCCTGTGTTGAATCTTGGACCTCTGAAGACGGTAAGTCACAGGTGCTCGGTGGTACCTGCCTGAACGTCGGCTGCATACCTTCCAAGGCGCTGCTGGAGATTTCCCACAAGTTTGAGGAAACCACCCACGACTACGAGATGCAGGGCATCATCGCCAAGGATGTCAAAATGGACATCGGCAAGATGATGGAGCGCAAGCTCGGCATCGTTAAGCAGCTGACTGGCGGTATTGCGGGACTGTTCAAGTCCAACGGCGTTACCTCCATTCACGGCCACGGTAAGTTGTTGGCGAACCGTAAGGTGGAAGTGACCGACAAGGACGGCAATTCCAAGACCTACGAAGCGGACAACGTGATTCTGGCGACCGGCTCCAAGCCGATCCAGATTCCGCCCGCACCTTTCGACGGCGACCACATCGTGGATTCCGAGGGCGCCCTTGAGTTTACCGAGGTTCCCAAGCGTCTGGGTGTGATCGGCGCGGGCGTTATCGGCCTGGAGCTTGGCAGTGTATGGGCGCGTTTGGGCTCCGAGGTGACGGTCCTGGAAGCCGTGGATACTTTCCTGCCGGCGGTGGACCAGCAGGTTGCCAAGGACGCCCTCAAGCAGTTCCAGAAGCAGGGTCTGAACATCGTCATGGGTGCGCGTATGACCGGCGCTGAAGTCAAGCGGAAGCTGGTCAACGTCACCTATGAAGATTCCAAGGGCAAGCAGGAAGCCAAGTTTGACAAGTTGATTGTCGCGGTTGGCCGTCGGCCCTACACCGATAACCTGCTGTCCGAAGATGCGGGCGTCCAGATGGACGAGCGTGGCTTTATCTTCGTTGATGACAACTGTAAAACCGAAGCCCCGGGTGTCTGGGCGATCGGTGACGTGGTCCGCGGTCCGATGCTGGCCCACAAAGCGTCTGAAGAAGGCATCATGGTTGCGGAGCGTATTGCCGGGCACAAGCCTCAGGTCAACTACGACTGCATCCCGAACGTTGTATACACCTTCCCGGAAATTGCCTGGGTGGGTAAAACCGAGGAGCAGATGAAGGCCGAGGGTGAGGAATACAACGTGGGTACCTTCCCGTTTGCAGCCAACGGACGTGCCATGGCTGCAAACTCGGCATCTGGTCTGGTCAAGATCATCGCTGACGCGAAAACCGACCGCATCGTCGGTTTCCATGTAGTGGGTCCCCAGGCCTCTGAAATCGTTGCCCAGGGCGTAATCGCCATGGAATTCGGTTCCAGCGCCGAAGATCTGGCCCTGACCTGCTTTGCACATCCGACTCTGTCCGAGTCCGTGCATGAAGCAGCTCTGGCCGTCGGTGGTGGCGCGATTCACATCGCCAACCGCCGCAAGAAGAAGTAACGCAAACCAGGAATTTTTTAATTCGGGACATTAACTATGAATTTGCATGAATATCAGGGCAAACAGCTTTTCGCTGAATATGGCCTGCCAGTATCCAAGGGCATTGCCTGTGATACTCCGAAAGAAGCTGTCGACGCAGCTGGTGAAATCGGCGGTGATGCATGGGTTGTTAAGGCCCAGGTGCACGCAGGTGGCCGTGGTAAGGCTGGCGGTGTAAAGCTGGTCAAGAGCAAAGAAGAGATCCGTGAGTTTGCCGAGAAGTGGTTGGGCAAGAACCTGGTAACCTACCAGACAGACGAGAATGGCCAGCCGGTCAGCAAGATTCTGGTTGAATCCCTCACCGACATCGACCAGGAGCTGTACCTGGGCGCGGTTGTCGACCGTGGTACACGTCGTATCGTATTCATGGCCTCCACCGAAGGCGGTGTTGAGATCGAGAAGGTTGCAGAAGAAACTCCCGAGAAGATTCTGAAAGCTGAAGTCGATCCGCTGGTTGGCGCACAGCCATACCAGGGCCGCGAGCTGGCGTTCAAGCTGGGTCTCGAGGGCAAGCAGATCGGGCAGTTCACCAAGATCTTCGTTGGTCTGGCCAAGCTGTTCGAAGAGTGCGATCTGGCACTGGTTGAAATCAACCCGCTGGTTATCACGCCTGCAGGCGACCTGCACTGCCTGGACGCCAAAGTGGGCGTTGATGGCAACGCGCTGTACCGTCAGAAGAAGATCCACGAGATGCACGATCCCTCCCAGGAAGATTCCCGGGAAGCGGAAGCGGCCAAGTGGGAACTGAACTATGTAGCCCTGGAAGGCAACATCGGTTGTATGGTTAACGGTGCCGGCCTGGCCATGGGTACCATGGACATTATCAAGCTGTCCGGCGGCCAGCCTGCCAACTTCCTGGACGTTGGTGGCGGTGCAACCAAAGAGCGCGTTTCCGAGGCGTTCAAGATCATCCTGTCTGACTCCAACGTCAAAGCGGTTCTGGTCAACATCTTTGGCGGTATCGTTCGCTGCGACATGATCGCGGAAGGCATCATCGGTGCCGTTAAGGAAGTGGGCGTAAAGGTTCCTGTTGTGGTTCGCCTTGAGGGCAACAACGCTGAGAAGGGTACCCAGGTACTCGCCGATAGCGGCCTGAACATCATTGCCGCCACCAGTCTGTCGAATGCGGCAGAGCAAGTTGTTAAAGCCGCAGGGGGTAAATAATGAGCATCCTGATTAACAAAGACACCAAGGTTATCTGTCAGGGCTTTACCGGCGCACAGGGCACCTTCCACTCAGAGCAGGCGATTGCCTACGGCACCAAGATGGTTGGTGGCGTTAGCCCCGGCAAGGGCGGCACCGAGCATCTGGGTCTGCCGGTGTTCAACACCGTACGTGACGCCGTTGAAGCAACCGGTGCAGAAGCGACCGTTATCTACGTACCGGCGCCGTTCTGTAAAGACGCCATTATCGAAGCTGCCGATGCCGGCATTCAGCTGATCGTTTGTATCACTGAAGGTATTCCGACCATCGATATGCTGTACGCCAAGGAATACGTGGATCGCAAGGGCGTTCGCATGATTGGTCCGAACTGCCCGGGTGTTATCACTCCGGACGAGTGCAAGATCGGCATCATGCCTGGCCACATCCACAAGAAGGGCAAGGTTGGCATCGTTTCCCGTTCAGGCACCCTGACTTACGAAGCGGTCAAGCAGACCACTGACTTCGGTTACGGTCAGTCCACCTGTATCGGTATTGGTGGTGACCCGATCCCGGGCTCCAACTTTATCGACATTCTGGCCCTGCTCGAGAAAGATCCCGAGACCGAAGCCATTGTGATGATTGGCGAAATCGGCGGTACCGCCGAGGAAGAAGCTGCGGCCTACATCAAGCAGAACGTCTCCAAGCCGGTGGTTTCCTACATCGCTGGTGTTACTGCGCCTCCGGGCAAGCGTATGGGCCATGCGGGCGCCATCATCTCCGGTGGCAAGGGTACAGCAGACGATAAGTTTGCCGCCTTGGAAGACGCTGGTGTGCGTACTGTCCGCAGTCTGGCCGAGATCGGTCAGGCCCTGAAGGAAGTCACTGGCTGGTAAGCTGGCCTTCTTTCAGTAAAAACCCCCGTTTCTGCCCTGCAGAGCGGGGGTTTTTTATTTATAATGCCGGGTCGCCTGAACTATGATGGCGGTTCCAATACCAAATAAGGAGTTCGTGCTTTGAGTTCTGTAGATTCCCAGCAAAGGGTTTTGTCCGGTATGCGTCCGACCGGCAAGCTTCACCTTGGCCACTACCATGGTGTGCTGAAAAACTGGGTGAAACTCCAGCACGAATTCGAGTGCTTCTTCTTTGTGGCCGACTGGCACGCGCTGACCACCAACTACGACGATCCCTCCGGTATTGAGCAAAGTGTCTGGGACATGGTCATTGACTGGCTGGCTGCCGGTGTGAATCCGGGCTCCTCCACCATGTTTATCCAGTCGCAGGTTCCGGAACATGCCGAGTTGCACCTCCTGCTGTCCATGATTACCCCGCTGGGCTGGCTTGAGCGGGTCCCCACGTTCAAGGATCAGCAGGAAAAACTGCGGGAGAAGGATCTGGCAACCTACGGCTTCCTGGGGTATCCGCTACTGCAGAGTGCTGACATCCTGGTTTACCGTGCGGGTAAAGTGCCGGTTGGTGCCGATCAGGTTTCCCATGTCGAGATTACCCGGGAGGTTGCCCGTCGCTTCAACCATATCTACGGTCGTGAGCCGGGGTTTGAGGAGCAGGCGGAAGGCGCCATCGTGAAGATGGGCAAGAAAAACGCCAAGCTTTACCGGAACCTGAAGCGGCGTTACCAGGAAGAGGGCGATATGGAGGCCCTGGAAACGGCCAGGGCACTGCTCAAGGAGCAGCAGAATATTTCCCTGGGCGATCGCGAACGCCTCTATGGCTACATCGAGGGTGGTGGCAAGGTGATTCTGCCCGAGCCCCAGCCGCTGCTGACGCCGGAGTCAAAGTTGCCGGGGTTGGATGGCCAGAAAATGTCCAAGTCCTACAACAACTACATTGGCCTGCGGGAAGAGCCGGACAGCGTGGCCCAGAAAATCCGCACCATGCAGACCGATCCCCAGCGGGTACGCCGCACCGATCCGGGCGAGCCAGAGAAGTGCCCGGTGTGGGGCATGCACAAGATCTATTCCGACGCCGATACCCAGGAATGGGTCCAGAATGGGTGTCGCAGCGCGGGGATTGGGTGCCTCGACTGCAAGAAGCCATTGATCGATGCAATTATCGAGGAGCAGCGACCGCTCCATGAGCGGGCCCGGGAGTATGAGGGCAATCCGGATCTTGTTCACTCCATCCTTCAGGAAGGTCGTGAACACGCCCGTGATGCCGCCCGCGATACCCTTGAGGAAGTCCGCGCCGCCATGGGGCTTCATTACCGCTGAATCCGCAGGGAAAGGTTATGACCGAAGAATCCACCGATCAGGCAGCGCCGGACAGCCAGGACACCGCGCCCGAGCAGTCGCCTCTGGCCCTGGTCTCCGGCAAGCCGGTGGTGGACCTTCCCAAGGACCTTTACATTCCGCCCGATGCGCTTGCGGTTTTCCTGGAAGCCTTTGAAGGCCCGCTGGACCTCCTGCTGTATCTTATTCGTCGCCAGAACATGAACATTCTGGACATCGACGTCAGCGAGATTACCCGGCAGTACATGGATTATATTGGTGCTGTTGAAGCCATGCGCTTCGAGCTGGCGGCGGAATACCTGGTGATGGCGGCCACGCTGGCGGAGATCAAGTCCAGGATGCTGTTGCCGCGACAGGAAAGCGAAGACGAGGAAGAAATTGATCCCAGGGCCGAACTGATCCGGCGGCTGCAGCAGTACGAGCGCTTCAAGCAGGCGGCGGAGGATATCGACGAGATGCCTCGCCTGGAGCGGGACAACTATGCAGCCTCCGCGGCCCTTCCCAGGATGCCCTCGAGCCACCCTCATCCGGATGTGGATCTGAGGGAAATGCTGCTGGCGCTGCAGAATGTGCTGAAACGGGCGGACCTGTTTACCAGTCACCATGTGGAACGGGAAAGACTGTCTACCCGTGAACGCATGTCTGCGATTCTGTCGGTGCTTCAGGACGACCATTTTGTGACCTTCGAGAGCCTGTTCACAGCGGAAGAGGGGCGCCTCGGGGTTGTAGTGACCTTCCTGGCGACGCTCGAACTGGTGAAGGAGCAACTGATTGAGGTTGTACAGGCGGAGGTGCTGGGGCCGCTTCATGTCCGCGCCCGGGCAGCCAGCTAGGCCCGCCGGAAAGTCGAACGCACGGATACACGGATTAGACACCATGAACGAAGAGCATCTGCTGAGAATTCAGGCCATCGCAGAAGCCGCTTTGCTTGCGGTAGGCAAGCCCTTGTCTCTCGACCAGCTTCGGGATCTGTTCAGTGAAGAGGAGCGGCCCGCGCGGCAGGTTATGGAGCACGTCATGGTGCTTCTTGAGACGGCCTGTGAGGGGCGGGGGTTCGAGCTGAAGAAGGTTGCCAGCGGCTATCGGCTTCAGGTTCGTGAGGAATTCGCACCCTGGGTTGGTCGCCTGTTTGAGGAAAAGCCCCAGCGTTATTCCCGGGCATTGCTGGAAACCCTGGCTCTGATCGCCTACCGGCAGCCGATCACCCGGGGGGAAATCGAGGACATCCGGGGTGTTACGGTAAGCAGCAATATCATTCGCACCCTGCTTGAGCGAGAGTGGGTCCGCGTTGTCGGTCACCGCGATGTTCCTGGTCGACCGGCCATGTACGCGACCACCAAGCAGTTCCTGGATTATTTCAATCTGACGGGCCTGGACCAGATGCCGCCGCTGAACGAAATCCGGGACCTTGAAGAAATCGGCCGGGAAATTGAAAAGAACATGCAGGCGGAGATCGAGTTCGATTCGTCGGCTGCCGAAAACGACGACGAATCTGCGAGCCAGACACTTCACTGACGCCATTCGGGTGTCAGTCAGAGACTAAGGATTGATTTCATGGCGGCAGAACGCCCCAATAAGCCAGCGCGCCCAGCCCAGGACAAAGTCAGCCCGTGTGGTCCTGAGCGTATTCAGAAGTTGCTTGCCCGGGCCGGTATCGGTTCACGCCGGGAAATTGAAGGCTGGATGGAAGCCGGTCGCCTCACCGTAAACGGCCAGACGGTGGCGCCAGGCCAGAAAGCGACGGTGGAAGACCGTTTTGAGCTCGATGGCAAACGTCTGGAAGTGTCCGGGGCAGCGGGAGTAGTGCGCCGGGTGTTGATTTACAACAAGCCGGAAGGCGAGGTGACCACCCGAAAGGATCCGGAGGGCCGACCGACCGTGTTCGATCGCCTGCCACGGCTGAAAGAGCACCGTTGGATTTCCATTGGCCGGCTTGATATCAACACGACCGGCCTGGTGCTGTTCACCACCGATGGTGAATTGGCGAACCGGCTGATGCATCCCTCCAACCAGATTGACCGGGAATACGCCGTGCGTATTTTCGGGGAAGTGGACGACGCCATGATAGAACGGCTTATGCAGGGCGTTCTGCTGGAAGACGGCATGGCGAAGTTTACCGATATCTCCCCGGCTGGCGGCAGCGGCATCAACCGCTGGTTCCACGTGACGTTGCTGGAGGGCCGTAACCGTGAAGTGCGGCGGCTTTGGGAATCCCAGGGCGTTCGGGTCAGTCGCCTGAAGCGAGTGCGCTACGGGCCGGTTTTTCTGCCCAGCAGACTGACTGTCGGCAAATGGGAAGAGCTTGATCAGAGGGCTGTGGATACTCTGAGCCGTACTGTCGGGCTCGAAGCGGTTGGGATCCCCCAGAAGACGCCGAGCGAACAGGCGGCCCACGACCGTCAGAGGCGTAAAAGCCCTGGTCGCTCGGGCAAGAAGGCGCCGGGGAACAAATGGGCGGTCAGTGACACCAAGCCCGGCAAGCGTGCTCCGAGGCCCGAGAGAGCCCGAGGCAAAACGCCCCGGGGCTGATTGTCAGGAAATGGTGGCAAACACCCGGGTGCAGTTACGGCCCTGGTGTTTCGCTCGATAGAGCGCCTCGTCAGCCCTTGCCAACCACGCCTTTGGTGATTCCTTGGGCAAGAAGGTAGCAACGCCGCAGCTGGTTGTAATGCTGAGTTCTTTTTCACCGCCATCCACCCGAATGGCTGCGATCGCCTCGCGAACCCGCTCTGCAACATCTTTGGCATCCTGCTCCGGGGTATGGGGCAGCAGAATGGCAAATTCCTCACCACCAAAGCGATACACGGTATCCGAGGTGCGTACAGACCGCTCAAGCTCGGCCGCCGCAATTTGCAGAAGATGGTCCCCCACAACATGACCATGGGTGTCGTTGACCGTCTTGAAGTGGTCCAGATCGCAGAGCACGAGCGAGTAGGGCTCGCCATGGCGCTCGGACAGCAGGCTCGAGCGCTGCAGGGCGTCGTCCAGGGCCCGTTTATTGGGGATGCCGGTCAACGAGTCGGTCAGTGACGCCTGTTCAATGGCTACGTATTGGCAGGCGTTGCGGAGCGGGCAAATGGCAGCGCTGAGAATCATCTCGACCCCCTCCAGTTCCTGTTCCGTGAACCGTTGCCGTCGCTGCAGGATCAGTGTTCCGTAATTCGCGCCTTCCAGGCTTAATCGATACTCGCAGCGGTGAGGGCCGCCCATACCGGTGGCGTAGACAAAATCCTGTTTGCCGATTCGATGCCGGTAGTTAAGGGCGGAGAAGGGCACGACCGCAGCAATCTCCTCAGCCAGTATGGCCAGCTGCAGTTCCAGCGACAGGGTGGTGGACAGACGGCGCGTCAGCCTCGTCAGAACATCCGGCGTGTTATTCCAGTCCTGATGGGCCTGACGCAGCGCTGCCAGCTTCTGGGGCTGGGCGGAAGACTGTTGGATCGACGGTATGTTTTTCACTACGGTTCACTCTGTCGCAGAAGTTTACAGTGCTTTATCGGTTATAAGCAGAAACCGTGCCGGATCAATAAAGGGCATGTAAAACAGTTACTAACGAATCAAATATAATTCCGAATCGAGATTTCCGACATTATTTTCAGGCTTGCCGTCAAAAAATCGGCAGTCGTTTGCCGCCGGGTTTGCGGCTCTGAGCAAAATGTCAGACAAGGGGATGGGGCAATAGATTCCCTGTGGTAAACTTCTGCGTTTGAAATCGTGCCGTCTTCAGGAATGAGTGACCAACTTTATGAGGTTTCAGGCCCCGGAAAGTCTGTCTGAACAAATTGCCCAGCATCTTGGACAACGAATCATCACGCGGGATCTCAAACCCGGCGAACGCATTCAGGAACTGAAGGTGTCCGGAGAGCTGAATGTCAGCCGTGGTTCGGTGCGCGAAGCGCTTCTGATTCTCCAAAGGCGGCATCTGATCGAGATTTTTCCCCGCCGGGGGGCGGTGGTCTCGAGCCTGACGCCTGAAAGCGTCAACAGCCTCTATGACATCTACATTGATCTGCTTTGCATGCTCGGGCGAAAGGTGCTTGAACGCTGGTCCGGAAAGGAGCTTGGCGGTGTCATGGGCCAGGTTCGCGAATTGCAGGCAGTGATCGACGCCCTCAACGCCACCAGTGCAGACGCCGCCGAGCAGGTCATTGACGCCGGTTTCGGGGTTATGCGCTATGCCTATGGCCTGGTCGAAAATCCCTTTCTGGAGGAAACCCTGGAAAATTTCAGGCCAGCCATCAGCCGCACCTATTTTGTGGCGCTGGAACACTTCCGGGATGAAATCGGTGAAACGGCAACCTTCTTCCGCCAATTGGCAGATGCAGCCGTTGATGACGATTCAGAACGTCTGCAAGCGGTAATCCAGGCCTTTGGGGAACACCAGCGGCAGCAGGTGTTGACGATTCTCCGCCAGGAAGCGAGCGCCTGATATGCGTCTGAAGTCCATCAAACTGTCCGGCTTCAAATCCTTCGTCGATCCCACCACGGTGCCGTTTCCCTCCAACATGACCGCCGTTGTTGGCCCGAATGGTTGCGGCAAGTCCAACATCATCGATGCGGTTCGGTGGGTTATGGGTGAAAGCTCCGCCAAGTACCTGCGCGGCGAATCCATGACCGACGTCATCTTCAACGGTTCCAGTGCAAGAAAGCCCGTGGGGCAGGCCTCCATCGAACTGGTGTTTGATAACAGTGATGGGTCTGCACCCGGTGAATTTGTCCGTTTCAATGAAATCTCCGTTCGTCGCCGGGTTTCCCGGGAAGGGCAGTCCGAGTACTTCCTGAATGGCTCCAAATGCCGGCGCCGGGACATCACCGATCTGTTCCTGGGCACCGGTCTGGGGCCGCGAAGCTACGCCATCATTGAGCAGGGCATGATTTCCCGGCTGATTGAGGCGAAGCCGGAGGAGCTTCGGATCTACATTGAGGAAGCCGCCGGTATATCGAAGTACAAGGAGCGGCGCCGTGAAACCGAGAATCGTATCCGTCGAACCCAGGAAAACCTGGAGCGGCTCACCGATCTGAGGGAAGAGCTGGGCCGTCAGTTGCAACACCTGGAGCGCCAGGCGGCAGCCGCGGAAAAGTACAAGGCCTACAAGCAGGAAGAGCGACAGAAAAAAGCCGAACTGACGGTGCTTCGCTGGCAATCCCTGGACAATGACCTGCAAACCTGGCGCGGCATGATCCGGGATACTGAGCTTGAGCTCGAAAAATTCCTGACCGAGCGCGTCAGCCTGGAGACCTCTCTGGAATCTCTGAGAGATAATCATCAGGAACGCACTGAGCATTTTAACCGGGCTCAGGCACGCTATTACGAAGCCGGCGCCGATATCGCCCGAATCGAGCAAAGCCTTGAGCATCAGCGCGAACGAAGCCGGCAAATGGCCGCGGAACTGGACCAGGCAATGGCCAACCAGCGCGAACTCGCCAGAGAGCTGGAGCAGGACGAGGACAAGCTGTCCGGTATCCAGGAAGAGCTGGACATGATGGAGCCCGAACAGGAAGCGCTGGCGATGCGTTCCGAGGAGTCGGGCGAGAAACTGCAGCTCGCCGAAGACGCCATGAGCGACTGGCAGCACCAGTGGGAAGATTTCAGCGCCCGCTCTTCGGATGCCCGGCGCCAGGCCGAGCTGGCCCAGTCCAGGATTCGTTCCCTCGAGGACGCCATCGAGCAACTTCTGACCCGCCAACGCAAGCTCCAGGATGAACAGGAACTGCTGGAAGGCCAGATGGATCGCGCGGAGCTGGAGGAATTGCTGGAGCAGCAGGAAACACTGGAACTGAAGCGCGAGGAAGCGGCTGAGCGAATTGCAGCGATTCAGGACGAACTTTACGACGCCCGGCAGCACCAGCGGGACGCAGAGCAGGCCGTTTCTGAAGAACGCCAACGGGTCCAGAGCCTTCGAGCGTCGCTGGAGTCTCAGCAGGCGCTGCTGGATGAGCAGCTGGGGGCCGGGGATGATGTTCTGCAATCCTGGCTTTCACAGAATTCCCTGAGCGACATGCCCCGGGTGGCCAGCCAGCTCAATATCGCCGATGGCTGGGAGTTTGCGGTTGAGCAGGTGATCGGGCGGTTTACCCAGGGGCTGTGCCTGCCGGACATTGGCCAGCTTTCATCGGCGATGAGAGAGGCTCCAAGGGGGCTGGCCCTCGTTGAAGCCGGGGCGGCCACTGATACTGGAAATACCGGCCTGGCGGCAAAAGTCTCAGGCGTTCCGGGGATTGCCTCGCTGCTTCGCAGCATTGACGCGGTCGAAACCGTTTCTGACGCCATGGGTATGCGAACCGCCCTCCAGGATGGCCAGAGCCTGATGACACCGGAAGGCGTCTGGGTGTCCCGGGATTGGGTCCTGATGCCAGACTCGGACGTCGGCCAGGTCGGGGTTATTGAGCGTCAGAAGAAGGTCACGGAGCTGGCCGCACAACTTGCCGAAGCCGAAGATGCACTGGAGGCGGCCAGCGAGCGACTGGAGACACTTCAGGAACGGGCCGAGCGCTCGGAATCGGCCAGGGACGAAGCCCAGGCCCGTCTGAGCGAAGCCGACCGTGAGCTCGGTACATTATCCTCTCGCGTAAGTGGTTTGCGAGCCCGGGCCGAGCAGATTGATGCGCGCCTGCAGCGAATCCGGGACGATATCGAGGATGTCGCTGAAAACCTTGAAGGCCAGAAAGAGAGCCTGCAGGAGGCCCGGGAAGAGTGGCAGCAGGCGCTGGCGTCGACCGAAGACAGCGATGAAGAAAAAGAACGCCTTCTCGAGCAGCGGGACAGCCTGCGAGAGAACCTCGACCGGCTACGTCAGGAGGCCCGGCACGACCGCGACCACGCCCACCAGTTGCAACTTCAACTTCAGACGCTTCACAGCCAGCGCGATGGGCTCAATCAGACTATCGATCGAATGCAGCTGCAGAAGGAACGCATCGATGAGCGTCTTGAGATTCTGACGGAGTCCCGGGAAAGCGCCGAGGAACCCATTGAAGATCTTCAAATGCAGCTTGAAGGCCTGCTCGACCGTCGTCTGGCGGAAGAGGAAAAACTCGGCGCTGCCCGCGATGCCCTGGAAGAGATCGATCGTGAAGTCAGGGAGAAAGAGCAGGGCAGAAGCGGCACGGATCACCGGATTCAGGAAGTCCGGTCCCGGCTGGAAAAACTGAAAATGGAATCCCAGGCCCTGGAAATTCGCTCCGGCAACCACATCGAGCAGCTCAAGGAGCTGGACGTCAAGCTGCAGGATATTTTGTCCCAGCTGCCTGAGGGTGCGAACGAGAAGGACTGGGCGGAGGAGCTCGAGCGCATCGGTAACCGGATACAGCGTCTGGGTGCGATCAACCTGGCGGCGATCGAGGAATTTCAGGTCCAGAGTGAGCGCAAAACCTACCTGGATTCCCAGCACGAAGACCTGATGGAAGCCCTGGAAACACTGGACAACGCCATAAGAAAGATCGACCGGGAAACCCGGCAACGCTTCAAGGAAACCTTTGACCAGGTGAACGGCGGTCTTCAGGCGCTGTTCCCGAAGGTGTTCGGCGGCGGTAACGCTTATCTGGAGCTGACTGGCGAGGATCTTCTTGAAACCGGCGTTGCCATCATGGCGAGGCCGCCGGGCAAGAAGAACAGCACCATCCACCTGTTGTCAGGGGGCGAGAAGGCGCTTACGGCGATTGCCCTGGTGTTCTCGATTTTTCAGCTCAACCCGGCCCCCTTCTGTATGCTGGATGAAGTGGATGCGCCTCTGGACGACGCTAACGTCGGGCGCTACGCAAACATGGTCAAGGAAATGTCGAAACAGGTTCAGTTCATCTACATTACCCATAACAAGATTGCCATGGAAATGGCGGATCAACTGATGGGGGTGACCATGCACGAACCGGGTTGTTCGCGACTGGTATCGGTGGATGTGGACGAGGCCGCGGCGCTGGCGGAGGCCTGAGGCTGCTCAGAAAATGGGCAACCATGACAAAAACGCCATCTGGCCCGGGTGTGCGTTGTATTCGTTACGGGCTTTTCTTAGAGTAGCAACGTTACGGGATCTGCAAACAGGACAGCAGCACTATGTCACTTAGGGAATGGTTAATTGCCATCGGTACCCTGGTCATCATCGGCATTGTCGTTGACGGAATTCGCCGGATGCGGCGGGCCCGGAAAGAATCCATGGCTATTTCGTCGGGAATGGGCGCCGACGAGCTCGAGGATTCGCCACTTGATGACGAGTACAATCCCGAGTTGCCCAACGGCGGTGCCCGGACCATTTCCCGGGACACCCTGGAAGAGCGTGGTTACGTAAAACCCGAAAAATCCAGTCGCTTCGGGTCCCCCAAACCCAAGCCAACGCGCCCTGTAAATGCTGATGCGGCGAAAGATTCTGAGCCAGAGCGGGCTGATGCCGGCCATGAAGAGCCTGTTGAAGAAGAGCCCATCGAATCGGAACCGGATTTCGGTCTCTCCAGCCATGATCCTGAGGAAACAGAGCCTGAATCCGGTTGGGGAGCAATCGAGGAGGATGTTGACGCAGCCCCTCCAACTGTGACGACCGAAGTGGAGGAAGACACGGCGCGGCGGGAACCGGCACGACCGAACACCGGTCAGCCGTTGGCGGGCGCCAATCGGCCCGAGGCCAGGGAAGTTATTGTGATCAACGTGTTGGCGAAGAGCGGCGAGGACTTCAAGGGACCGGCTCTCAAGAAGTTGTTCGAAGCCTGCGGTCTGGAGCACGGGGACATGGATATCTACCATCGTCATGAAGAATCCGACACCACCAGCCCGGTCCAGTTCAGCGTTGCCAACGCCGTGGAACCCGGTACTTTCAAACCGGGCGATATGCCGGCCCTGGCCACACCCGGGATCAGCTTTTTCATGAGTATGCCGGGGCCCACCAATGCCCTGCAGGCATTTGAATTCATGCTCGAGACCGCTCAGGCCGTGGTTCGTAACCTCGGCGGCGAGCTGAAGGATGAGCGCCGCAGCGTGATGACTCCTCAAACGATTGAGCACTGCCGCCAGAGGATCCGGGAGTTTGAGCGTAAGCAGCGTTCCCAGAAGGTCTGAAACCAGGCGTTAAAAGACGGCCAGATGCCCGGTTTGTTCCGGGCATTTTTTTGAGAGACGAGAGTGCCAGTCCATGAGCAAAGCCACGCCCGACATTATCCAGCGTGTAGAAGAACTCCGTTCGGTTATTGATGACCACAACTACCGGTACTACGTGCTGGATGATCCCCGTATTCCCGATGCGGAATACGACAGGCTGTTCCGGGAATTACAGACCCTGGAAACCGATTACCCGGAGCTGGCGTCTGAAAATTCGCCCACCCGGCGGGTTGGCAGTGCTGCGGAAACCAGTTTCGAGGAAGTCGTTCACCGGTTGCCGATGCTGTCGCTGGACAATGCCTTCAGTGAAGACGAACTCCGTGACTTCGACCGTCGGGTGAAAGACCGGCTCGGTATCAGCGAAGATGTGGAATATGTGTGCGAGCCCAAGCTGGACGGCCTTGCGGTCAGCCTGCATTACGAGAAGGGCGCCTTGACCACCGCCGCCACCCGGGGCGATGGCTATTCCGGGGAGGACATCACCGCCAATATACGGACGATCCCGTCGGTACCACTGAAGCTCCGCGGAGACGATGTGCCCGACCTGGTGGAAGTCCGCGGTGAAGTTTACATGCCCAAGGACGGTTTCGAGCAGCTGAACCGCCGACTGGCGGAGCGTGGCGAGAAAACCTTCGTCAATCCCCGCAACGCGGCGGCCGGCAGTCTCAGGCAGAAAAAGTCCACCGTAACGGCCAGGCGCCCTCTGGAAATGTGCGCCTACAGCGTGGCGGTAACTGACGAAAGCCTGTTGCCCGATACCCAGTGGGATGGCCTTCAGCGTGTGCAGAGCTGGGGTTTTCGAATCAATCCGGAGATGCGCAAGGCGGAAGGGGTTGAAGAATGCCTCGAGGCCTACAGCGAATTAATGGCGAAACGGGACACCCTCCCTTACGAGATTGATGGCATCGTGTTCAAGGTGAACCGCCTTGACCAGCAGAACGCACTGGGTTTTGTCTCCAGGGCGCCGCGCTGGGCGATTGCCCACAAGTTTCCGGCACAAGAAGAGCTGACGGTCATCGAGGACGTGGAATTCCAGGTCGGTCGAACGGGTGCCGTGACCCCGGTGGCCCGGCTCAAACCGGTGTTTGTCGGCGGCGTCACCGTCAGCAATGCCACCCTTCACAACATGGACGAAATCCGCCGCCTGGATGTCCATATTGGCGATACCGTCTTTATCCGTCGTGCCGGTGACGTGATACCGCAGGTGGTCAAGGTGGTTCCCGACAAACGCCCTGCCGGTGCCAGAGAAGTGGAGTTGCCCGCCCATTGTCCGGTCTGCGATTCGGATGTGGTCCAGATCGAAGGCGAAGCCGTTGCCCGTTGCTCCGGCGGTCTGTTCTGCCCGGCCCAGCGAAAGGAAGCCATTCGCCACTATGCCTCCCGGAAAGCCCTGGACATTGAAGGGCTGGGTGACAAGTGGATCGACATCATGGTGGACCAGGGCATGGTCGAAACCGTCGCTGACCTTTATCGCCTGACAACCGATGATCTGGTCAAACTTGAGCGGATGGGGGAAAAGTCCGCCGCCAATCTGGTGGCCGCCATCGATCGAGCCAGGCAACCGGTACTCTGGCGCTTCCTGTATGCCCTTGGCATTCGCGAGGTGGGGGAGGCCACAGCCAAGGCCCTGGCGTCGAATTTCGGGACCCTGGAGGCGATTGCCGCGGCCGATGAGGAGGGCCTGCAGTCGGTGCCGGATGTCGGGCCGATTGTTGCGGGCCATATCCGGAGCTTTTTCGAACAGACCCATAACCGGGAAACCCTGGACGCCCTGCGAGACGCCGGCGTTGAATGGCAGGAAGAGGAGATTAAACAGGGTGACAAGCCTTTGAAAGGCCAGACCTGGGTGCTGACTGGCACACTGTCCGGTATGACCCGGGACGAAGCCAAAGAAAAGCTGGAGGCCCTGGGGGCCAAGGTGGCCGGAAGCGTCTCCAAAAAGACCGCCTGCGTGGTTGCCGGCGAGGCCGCCGGTTCCAAGCTGGCCAAGGCCGAACAGCTGGAGGTCCCTGTCCTGGATGAGGCTGGCCTGGTTACTTTGCTGGAAGAGCATGGCCTCGAGGCGGGCTAACCGAATCTGAGAACTCGCGCAGATCCCCTGCGCATCAAATTGGCTACCATGGCGTTGTTCTGTAACGGTGTGTAAACCGCCCGGTGTTTCTGCTTCATCCGGGCGTTCGCTGCCACAACAACAACGATAGAAACGGATTTTTTCATGGGCGCCGATTTTTACTCCCGCATTCATTCTGTTCGACTTACAGCCGTTGCCTCCGTACTGATGTTCGCTTTGGCCGGCTGCAAAACAGAGAAGGCTCCGGATCAGCCCACGATCCTGGGTGTACCTCCGGCTTCCGCGTATCTTGGGGTCGAGTATTCCTATAACTTCGGCGCCTATGGTGGCGAGGACATTCTCGACTACTCCCTTACTAATGCGCCCTCTTGGCTCGCTCTTGAGGACACTAGCAACAAGGCTCGCCAGGGAATTATTATGCGGGGAGTTCCCGGGCTCACCGGCGGTAGCCGCGGTGATGCCGATCTTGGCAAGACACGGGATATCAATCTCGTCACCACCGATGGACGGATGGCAGGGGCTCAGCCATTCGACATCGACGTTAAATACAACCTTCTATCCCTGGATGCGGAAGCTTTTACCGAAGGAAAAAGTCCCGGGATCGAGTCAAACAACCGGGAGCAGTGTGTTCTCCCCGATCTTGAATCGGAAGGTGAGCACAGTTTCGCTATTAACATTTACGATGAAGATGGCTCCGTGTCTGATACTCAGGAGCTTACGCTGCCAACTCGCCGCGTGTTCGCAAAGGTGATTCTTGAGCAACCCTCGGTTACCCGCGTTGCAGTTGCCTTCGAGCTCCGCTCAGATTACGACGCCAGCAATTGTGATCAGGGGTTCAGCCCGCCGCACCAGGGCTGTGATCATAGCGTTTCCAACTCGGGCGATGCGATTCCCGGCAAAGACATCGTAGGGCTGGGTAGCCAAAGCCCTTTTCCTACTGACAAGAACGGCGAGAGCGAACTCGATTATATTTCTTACGAACAGGACGCCGACGGTTTTTTCACCCGCGGAGTGATTACGCTTGAGCCGGGCATAACCGAGTGTTATCTGCCTCTTGAGGTTGTCGAGGACACCTTTCCAGAGCCGACCGAATCACTGGAAATTGTTTTGACTGAAGTGCGCTCCGGGCTGGCGGGGTTGGGCAGCTCCAATGAAAGTGTCGATATTAACCTCTCGATTGAAGACAACGAACCGGTGTTATCGTTGGAGACGGTGAATGGCGGAACAAAGGATACGCTCAATGTTGGTGGGGTGCGCGAGTATGTGGCCAAGCTCACTGGGGAGCGCGACCGGTCGATTTTTGCCAGGCTTACCCATACCGAAAATGCCACGGCACGCCTTGATTCCGAGTTTGTGATTGAGAGGTTAGAGGAGGGCGTCTGGGTCGAGAATGAGGAACTGGTTTTCCCTGACGGAATCGACGAAGTGCCCTTCCGGGTTCGAGTTTTTGATGAAGGAACTTATTCGAATCCGGAGTTTGCTGATCGTTTCATCTCGCTGGGGATCAATCGGAACTTCCAGGCTGGCCGTGAGGATTATGCCCGGACTGAGAGCGAGAACCTGGTCCGGATCAGTCTGAATGAGCTTACAACCCCGCTTGCTCTGAACACGGCGAACCGATTCGTGCCCACCGACCTTGCAATGGGCCACAATGGTCGGTTGTTCGTAGCGGGTTATGATACTCAGAATAGCGACCGGGTTCTGGTTCGAATATATGACCAAAAGGGTGCCTTGCTTCAGGAAGTCGAGGTGTCCGATGCCAGTGACCATCTGGTCGCACCTAACCCGGTAATCACCACGGTACAGCGAAAGGTCACCGAGGGTGACAGTAAGGTGGACCGATTCGAGTTTGTGGTCGCTTACAGCACCGACCAGCCGGTCGAGGGCACGACTGCACTCGGTGGTCAAGATGCCGTGACGTCCCTCTACTGGTTTGATTCAGCCACCAACGGGGGTGAGTACATTCCAACCTGGACAGTCCGAACCGGCACGGATGTCGACGATCAGGTGCGCTGGGCCGGAATTAACCAGGACACCGGCTACGTTGTCGTAGCCGGGGAAACCGGGGGCGTTTTTGACCAGCAGCAGGCCTCGGGCGGCAAGGACGCCTTTCTGCAGAGAATTGATACCGAGCTGGACGGCAATACCCAGCAGCCGGCTGTAGCCTGGACCCGCCAGGCCGGCTCGGGTGCCGATGACAGTGTTGCGGGGGGCAGTACCCGGTTCATCAGCCCCGCGTTGTTTGGTTCCGCAGCGGGCTCTGTGGAAGGGGCTCAAGTCATCGGTGGTATTGACGCCTTCTTCTTCAACGCGTCCAGCGCAACCAGCGAGCTCAGTGTCAACCAGGTGGGCACTGCCGGTGACGAGCCGATCTCCGGCGGGCTTTTTCAGGGCAGCACGCTCTGGCTGATAGGCGCCAGTGATGGGTTGTACTCGGTGCTGGAGCAGGACGAAGTGGATCCTGAGCTAACGCGGGAGCCGCTTTCCAGCACCGCTGGCTTTCTGCTGGGTTATGCCTCCTCAGGCATCGTGAGTCGGGCGTTCTCCCTGAATGACGAGAACGATCAGGCCGCTGAAACGCTTCAGGGGTTGACGGGCTTTGACGGCGATATGGTTGTCTCGGGAACCACCAACGGCGACTTTGCCAGCGGAGGCGTTGTGTCCGGTATGGAGCAGGGCATCGTTGCCCGGGTATCGCTGGTTCGGGAGACGGAGGATGAAGACCCCGGCTTCAGAAACGACTGGCGCTATCAGCTTGCCGTGGACAACTCGGCGATACTTGATCTGGAGAATTACCGGGATGACGAGATCGTGGCGTTAAGCCGAATCGGCAACGACTGGTCCGTGCTTCTGTTCAGCCCCGAGGGGCAACTACTGACTCCCTTGAACTGAGCAAGGCGCTAAACGGTTCCCTCATGGCGACCCGCGCTGGCGTATAGCCTGAGGTAGTCTGTGCTGGTCACGATGCCGGCGGCTGCGCCTTTCGCATCGACCACCAGGGCGGCGTTGAGCTGATGGGCCAGCATCAGTCTGGCCAACTGGTGGGCGTCTGTCTCGGGGGACGCTGTCAGAAAGGCGGGCAGCTCAACGTGAATCAGGCTCTGGCTCATGGCATCGCCTTCATGCTTGTGAAGCCAGTCAAGGAGCCAGCGGAGATCGACCAGGCCGGCGACGTTTTTTTCCGCCATGATCACCAGATGATGAACCTGATGTTCATCCATCACAGACAACGCTTCGGATATGGTGGCGGAAGCCGAAACAGAATACAGTGCCGGCGACGAAATGCTGGACACGGGCAGATATGGGCGGTCTTCACGGCGCTCGCCGGCGGCCGCAGCACCATACTCTTCCAGCGCTTTATAGCGCCCGGCATTAGCCGCCTGTTGAAACTCGGCGTCGGTTGCCTCACTCCGGCCCGGATTGGTGGGCTTGGTTTCTGCCAGCTCGGTAACGTCGCCCACGGGCCTTGCCCGGAATGTTTCCGGTAGGCGGGTTCCGACCGGGCGGCCGGGTTCGCTGACATAAATGGACATGGGTTCTCTCCGTGACTAAGCCACACTTTCAGAGGTTATCGGCGGTCTGACCGGAAACTTCAGTGGTAGTTTAGTACGAAACCGCCATATCGTTCTGGTAAAGCCGTCGGGTTTGCAGACGTCTGGCCAGGTTCGCGGGAAGGCAGACAGGCTGGCCGGTCAGTTGATCGGCCAGATATTCGGCCAGTAACGGCGCGTAGGTCAGGCCTTTGCTGCCAAGGCCGGTAAGCAGGAAAAGTCTTTCCAGACAGGAATCTTCGCCATTGAATAACGGGCCTGCAACGGGCTGGTAGTCGTGGGTGGTGCAGCGAAAGGCCACTCGGCCACCCAGATCCTCGCCACTGGGTTTACCGTCTTCGTCGTTAAACACGGAAGGCAGCATTGAGCTGAGTTCCCGAATGTTCTCGTCATGGCTTTCGCTTGTGGGAGCCGGGTTGTCATCCCAAAGATCAAAGGTGGCCCCGGTTACAGCGATATCGCCAAGGGCCGGGTTCAGATACCGATTGCCACAGATCACCGTCTTTGGGTTGATGAGGGCTTTTGCCGGCACATGGGTAACCTGGCCACGTATGGCTTTTAACCGGAAACGGCCACTCACCGGAATAAGCCGGGGACTGACGTGGCCGGAGCAGATGACCACCCGGTCGGCCACGGTGGGCGATCCTCCATCCGTGGATATGTGCCACTGCCCGTTGCAGGGGATCAGCCCGCTAACTTCGACTCCGAACGCGGTGGAGATCAGAGGGTGGTCTGCCAGGTTTTTGCACAGATTACCAGGTTCGAGCCAACCACTGTCCGGAAACCAGAGCCCGCCGGATTGCGTCGGCACGCCTGAAAGGGCGCTGGCCTGCTCCCGGTTTACGGGTTGGAGAATATCCCGGGGGTAGTCGTTGCGCTGGAGGAATCTCGCCTGTCGGTCTTCTTCCTGCGGGCTGTGAGCCAGCTGCAGCAGTCCGGTCGGGTGCCAGTACTGGCCGCGCCAGCGGTCGTAAAAACGCTGGGCAAAGGTCAGGGATGTGAGGGTCAGTTCGGTCTGGTCATTGAACTCCACCCCAAGCTTCACATACAGAGCGCCCTGGGCATTGCCGGACGCTCCGGCTCCCGGCCCATGGGTGTCGACCAGTGTCACCGGGTGGCCCCGCTCCGCGAGGTTCCGGGCCAGGGTACAGCCTGCAATGCCCGCACCAATGATGGCAATGGTCCCGGGGCTCTCAGGTTGAACCGGGCCCTCCGCCTCCAGGATGCCTTTCAGCATTTCCCGTTTGCGGCCGTATCCGGAGGTTTTTTCCATGCGGAATCCGGCCTCCGTCAGGGCGCGACGGATCCGGCCGACCGACGTGAAAGTCGCCAGGGTTGTGCCCGGCTTGCTGTGGGCGCGGACCTGGCCGAGAGTGTTCTCAAGCCACATGTCCGGATTGCGGGCGGGGGCAAACCCGTCCAGAAACCAGGCGTCGGCGTGAAAGTCCAGGGATTGCCAGGCGTCATTGATGTCGCCGAAGAACAGCGTCAGTCGAACCCGTCCCCCGGCCAGGACCAGTCTGTGAACCCCGCGCACCAGTGGTGGGTAATGCAGCAGCAGTTCGTCAGCCAGTGTCTTCAGTTCCGGCCACAAAGCCAGGGCCCGGGTAAGGTCTTCCCGGGTCAGCGGGAAACGCTCGACGGAGACAAAGTGCAGGGTAGCTGTATGGGCTGGCGCGCTGCTCTGCCAGGCCTGCCAGGCTGCCAGAAAGTTCAGGCCGGTCCCGAAGCCGTTTTCGGCAATAACGAAACTCCCGCCCTCGGGAATCTGCGAGAAACGCTCCGGTAACTGATTGTGCTGCAGAAACACGTGGCGAGTTTCCTCCAGGCCATTGTCACGGCTGAAGTAGACATCGCCAAACCGCTTCGATTCCGGGACCCCGTCGTGCCAGACCAGTTCAGCGGGCTTGATCGCGGGGGGCAGGGGTGGCCGGTTCACGGTGTCAGCCTTCGGAATCGACCACGGTAACGGTTTCGATGGTCACAGGTTCAACCGGCACGTCAGCCATGCCCTGCTTCCGGGTAGTCTGCTTGCGGGCGATAGCGTCGACAACGCCCATGCCCTGGGTAACCTTGCCAAAAACCGCATAGCCCGGGCCGCGCACGCCGGCATCCAGGAACCCGTTATCAGAAAGGTTGATAAAGAACTGAGACGTTGCCGAATCCGGTGCACTGGTCCGCGCCATGGCAATGGTTCCGCGGAGGTTTGGCAGCGTTTTTGTTGCTTCATTGCGGATGGGGGCCCGGGTCGATTTGCGGGAGAGATCCTCGGTAAAGCCACCGCCCTGAATCATGAATCCGGGGATAACGCGATGGAAGATGGTGCCGTCGAAGAAACCTTCCCCGGCGTACTGCAGGAAGTTGGCGACCGTATCCGGGGCGACATCCGGGCGAAGCTGCAGTTCAATGGCGCCCTCGCTGGTCACCATGCGAACCATTGGCAGCGGTTCGCTGGCGGACTGGTCATTGCCCTGGGCCAGTGCCGGGGCGGTTGGCATCAGTAAGGCGAGGGCCATAAGCAGTACGGGAGTCACAGTTTTCAGGGGTTTTACCTTGTTTGTCATTTGCAGCGGCTCTCTGTGTTATTCGCAGGTGGTTTTCCTGCGACAATTCAGCGAATTCTGTTACCAGGTGCCAGATCTTACCAGAAGGTGATGGTAAAACGGTGACTGTATCCACGCACATTGGATTGTGATGCGCTAACCTTCCGGGTATCGGAAGTCATGGATCACATTGGCCGGGCCGGGTTGTACGGTTTTCACTATTGAAAAGGAGGCATTGGGTGAGAATCCGTCAGGGATTTGAAGAGAAATCACGCCTTGGGCGACTGCTTATCAATCGTGGCTATCTGTCTGAAGGGCAGGTGGATGAGGGGCTTAGGCTTCAGCGTGAGACCGGGCAACGCCTGGGTGAGGTTTTCATCCAGGCTGGCTGGATCAGCGAAAAGGAACTCTACCGGGTTCTCAAGCACCAATCCCGTTACCGCAACGCGGCAGCCCTTGTCACGATGGTGACCTTGCCCTTTCAGCCTCTGGTTACCTTTGCGGCGAGCAATTCGGCCGAAGCGTCACAGTCGGCGCTGGAGGCCGGAGAACTCTATGAAAGAGGGAATCTCGCCCCCTTGAACGACACTGAGCTGGCGGCCATTTCAGGTCAGGGAGACCCGACCCTGCTGCAGCGTATCGGCATTGTCAGCAGCATGGCGGAAAATCCCAGCGGCAACGGCGGGCAGGGAGGTGACGGATCAGCGGATGTGATCGAGGGCCTGAAGCTTACTGCCAACATCTTCGTACCGGTTCTGAACTTTCTGGATTCAGACCTGACCATTTCTGGCGTGCACTACCGTGAGGGGGAGCCCCGTTACACGGTCAGGGAGGATGGTGCCTTGATGCTGGCGCTCCCTGAGCGTATCGAAGAAATCCGGATGGACAACATCCGGGTCACCGGGAGCCAGGGGGCCTCAATGGGTAACGTGAGTATTCACGACATCCGGTTTCACCCGGACTCACAGATGACCATTTATACCCGATGAATCTCTGCAGGCATGGTTTGCCAGGGCCTTCATCAGGCGCTGGCAAGTACCGTGCTGCTTGATACCGTGGTCTGTTGCCCCTTGGCACCGTAAAGCTTTTGCTGACCGGTGGCGCCACGGAAGATGTCGGTCAGTTTCGACAGGCGCTTCTGAAGATGGCTGATCACCCGACCATTGGTCTGATTCAGCGTCTGACAGGCACGAAGTTTCTGGTCCGCTTCCTGCCAGAGCTGGAAGAGTTCAGAAAAGCCGGCGCTGCGAATAAAACGGGAGGGTTCACCGCTCTCAGGGCGGTACCCCATCTGGACCAGCGTCCGGATCTTCTGTTTGGCTCGCTCACGAACCGCACCCAGAAGATCGTTCTTCTCCTTGGTCAAAGCTTCCAGCTGGCGGAGGTCGGAATTTGCAAGGCAGGTCTTTTCCCTTCCGAGAATATCAGCCAGTGTGTCCAGTTGGCTGATATCCTGGGAAAGAAGAGTCTTCAGATCATCAATTGCGGCCATGGTCTACTCACCCGAAAATGCTTTCATCCATCTCAAGCATTTTCTGGGCCAGTTTCTCGGCGTCGATCTTGTAAGTGCCATTCTCTAGGGCGGAGCGAATCTGCTCAATGCGGTCGTCATCCATTTCCGGATAATCGCCCAGCTTCTGTTCAAGCTGTTTCAGATTCTTGGCCTGATTGCTCAGGCTGACGTTCTCACCCCGGGCCCCCTGGGCCTGGGTTTTCGCCTGTTCGTTGGTCGCCGGCTGGGTATTCTGGGTGCCGGAGCTCTTGTCGGTCGTGGTTCTCTGGGTGTTGACCTGGCCGGGGCCAATTCCATTTAAGTCAACTGACATATCTGTACCTGCTTGCCTGTCGCGCCACGAAGTGCGGCGCTTACTCGAGTTTATGTCTTCTTAACGGCGGCGCCGCGAAAACCTTTAGTGCTTTTCAGTAGTTTTTTCGTCTGTTTTTACTGCCAGGGTACGGCAGAGAGTTGCGGCAGAGTTTTGCCGCTCCGGCAAGCTCCTGCCGAGCCCGCCCTACATCGGAATTTCTACATGGCCGGGCGCAACCACGCTGGCTTTAATGGTGCGGGACGATCTCAGGTTTTCCACCAGAATCTGTTCGCCAACGCTCGCGCTTGCCAGGGCCTTGCCCCGGGAACGTACTGAAAATCCGCCCGTTTTGGCGGTAATGATAACATGGTCGCCCCGTTCTACCGCATTCGGGGCAGAGAGCATGTCCGGGGTAATCAGCGAACCGGCGTTGATTCCCCGCCGCACCTGCATGCCAATGGCCTGGTCGGTGGCGGTAATAACACCGCGTCTGAAGGCATTGATTTCAACGGATTGCCGGGTCAGCAGGTCATCGGTAATTCGTTCTCCCCGCGCGAGCGGTCTTGCTGCAACCAGGGCCGGCCCATGGATAGAAACCGAAGCAGTCACGAACATCCGCCAGGGCCGTGCCCCCTTACAGGCTACCTGCATCGACGGGCTTGTACTTTTCCAGGGATCACCGCTGAACTCGACACTCAGAGGCTGCTTGCATTCGGCAAGGGCAAGCCGGTTGTCGATCGAGCCGGGCTCGAAGGAAACGGTATAGCCTTCTTCGGCCTGAACAGAGGCGAAGTGGTCGAGAAAATCCAGGGTCGCTTTGCGAATCTGTTCGGCGGTGGTCTCAGCCAGGAGCGGGCCGCTCAGGCCAGATATTAGCAGTAGTAGGGCGAAATTGGTGATGCGCATACGTATCAGTTTGTCCTATGCTGTCAACAACAGGGCAGAAAAGCCCGAATCACGCTAAGGATTCGGAGAAAGTGGCCGTTAAAATGGCTAATCCGCCGCTGATATGACGGGTTTCCGTCGATCACGCTATTATTCAGTGACCAGCAAGATATATGCCGTTGTAATTCCGGCAGGCCAGGAGAATCAAAATGGCAGGGGTATTGGACAGTGTTAACCAGCGAACTCAGATGGTTGGGAAGAACCGCCTTGAGCTGCTTCTTTTCCGTCTCAGAGGACGTCAGATTTACGGCATCAACGTCTTCAAGGTAAAAGAGGTCCTGCAGTGCCCCAAGCTTTCCTCCTTGCCCAATAGTCGGCCGGTCGTTCGCGGTGTTGCTCACAGCCGCGGTGAGACCATCCCCATTATTGATTTGAGTATGGCTATTGGTCTGCCCGGCATTCCTCAGGAAGAGTTAGCGACCAGTTTTGTTATTATCACGGAATACAACCGTAAAACGCAGGGCTTCCTGGTCACCGGTGTTGAGCGGATCATGAACATGAACTGGGAGGAGATCCTGCCGCCACCCAAAGGTGCCGGCAGGGATGTCTATCTAACCGCTGTCACGAAAATAGATGATAAGCTTATTGAAATCATTGATGTGGAGAAGATTCTTTCAGAAGTTTCTCCGCTTGCGGAGGACGTGACCGAAGCCGTCCTGAGTAAGAGCGCGGAGCGCGTGCCCGGACATCTACCCGTGTTGGTGGTGGATGATTCGTCCGTGGCCCGGCGCCAGATACAGCGGTGTCTCACCGCAATCGGCATGGAAGTGGTGCTGAAAAATGACGGCAAGCAAGCATTCGAATATCTGAAAGAAATAACGGCGGACGGTTCGCGGGCCAAAGATCACTTCTCATTGATCATCTCCGATGTCGAGATGCCGGAAATGGATGGCTATACCCTGGTTACCAAGGTGAAAAGTGACCCGGCCCTGGCAGATATGTTTGTTATGCTCCACACCTCACTCAGCGGTGTGTTCAACCAGGCCATGGTGAAAAAGGTCGGGGCCGACGACTTTATGGCAAAGTTCAGTCCGGACGAACTGGCAGAGCGGGTGATGGAAATCATCGACCAGGGTTGATGGAGCCGCTCAAAGATTCACTCAGAACAGAGACCCAATGAAAGCGGAAATAACGCCACAGGAATATGAAGCCTTCAAATCGTTCCTG
>Ga0208300_100398_pt1 | contig 33248 bp, 26 predicted proteins | sample 23_taG_FD_184096 | JGI IMG/M metagenome (GOLD analysis project Ga0208300, IMG submission 184096) | Marine viral communities from Cariaco Basin, Caribbean Sea - 23_WHOI_OMZ (SPAdes) (version 2) | ecosystem: Environmental > Aquatic > Marine > Oceanic | place: Caribbean Sea: Cariaco Basin...
CAGAAACTTTTCAATGGATTCGTAACGCCCGACACCTGCGGCCCAGAAAAACCATGAGAAACGGAGTGCCAGACGTACCCAAAATCGCGCCAATTATAGAGATTAAGGAATCCTATTTCCACCAGAACTCGGAACAGGTTAAATGCCGACATCGAAATACCCCGACGGCAATGCCTGTAAAAACAAAAACCCCGACAGCACTCGCCATCGGGGTTTTCTGGACCTTCACTTCACCAGATCGGCGCGATCGACTCAGTCTCTCGCACGTTTGGGGAAGATCGGGTAACTTACGCCGGCCATCTGGTTGACCACGCGAATAACCTGGGCGCTATAACCAAACTCGTTGTCGTACCAGACGTACAGGATCAGACGCTTGCCGCTGGCGATGGTTGCCTGCGCGTCAACGATACCGGCATGACGGGAACCGACGAAATCGGTGGAAACCACTTCCGGAGAGTTCACGAAGTCGATCTGCTTCTGGAGCTCTGAATGCAGCGCCATATCCCGCAGATAGTCGTTCACACTTTCCGCATCGACTTCTTTCTTGAGATTGAGATTCAGAATCGCCATGGACACGTTCGGCGTCGGAACGCGAATCGCATTGCCCGTCAACTTGCCTTTGAGAACGGGCAGCGCCTTGGCAACGGCCTTGGCGGCACCTGTCTCGGTAATTACCATGTTCAGGGCAGCGCTGCGCCCGCGACGACTTCCCTTGTGGTAATTGTCGATCAAATTCTGGTCATTGGTGTAGGAGTGCACTGTCTCGACGTGACCGTCTTCAATGCCGTACTCATCCTCAATCGCTTTCAGCACAGGGGTGATGGCATTGGTGGTACAGGAAGCCGCGGACAGGATCTTGTCTTCGTTGGTGATCCAGTCGTTGTTGATACCATAGACGATGTTCTTGATGTCGCCTTTGCCCGGTGCAGTCAGGATAACGCGACTGACGCCCTTGGACTTCAGGTGCAGACCAAGCCCGGCCTCGTCACGCCACTTGCCGGTGTTGTCGATCACAATGGCGTTGTTGATGCCGTATTCGGTGTAATCCACCTTGTCCGGACCGTCAGAGTAGATCACCTTGATGTAGTTGCCGTTGGCAATCAGGGCTGATTCTTTTTCATCGACGGTAATGGTGCCATCGAACGGTCCGTGTACGGAATCGCGGCGAAGCAGGCTCGCACGCTTCTCAAGATCGTTCTCCGCACCGCCCTGACGCACAACAATCGCGCGCAGGCGCAGGTTGTTACCACCACCGGCTTTCTCGATCAGGATACGCGCCAGCAGACGGCCGATACGGCCAAAGCCGTACAGAACCACATCCTTGGTATCGTTGTGGGCGTCTTCTTCGGACTGAGCGGCGTATTGGCCAACCACCGGACCGATTTCACGCTTGAGGAACTCGGTCAGGTCACCGCCTTCCTCTTTGAACTTGACCGCCAACTTGCCGATATCGACGTGAGCGCGGCCCAGATCAAGTTTGTCCATCGCCTGCAGGATCGGCAGGGTGTCGTGAACAGAAAGCTCGCTGTCTTCAACCTGGCGCACGAAACGGTGAGCGCGGATGATATCAATGACCGACTGGTTGATGATGGCGCGGCCATAGACAGAAGTAACCACATTGTTTTTGCGGTAGAGGCGGCCGATCAGCGGAATCATGGCTTCCGCGGTGGATTCTCTTTCCGTCCAGTTGGACAGGTGCTGATTGATCTGTTCGTGACTCACGCTTGAACCTCTGCAGTTGGCACTTGGAAAATGGGGCGCATATTATCCAACTTAATCCGGCTGACCGCAAATACGCCAGACCATGACCTTCGTATCGAACCTGCCCGTCGATTAAGCAAGTGTCAGCCACGACTTCAGCGCCATGACAGTGCCAGTCGCGAGCGTTAGAATACGCGCCACACCGCCGCCCGGACACCCAAATCAGGAGAATCAGACCGCCCATGAGCCAAGGTGCCAGCACACGCCCGTCACTCCGATCCATGATTGCCCCGGAATTCCCTTCCCGAGCGGCTGATCACAGGACATGGGGCCAATTGCATGGCAGCAGTGATGCGCTGGCCATCTGTGAAAGCGCCCGCGCCCACAAAGGCCTGACTCTGGTGATAACCCGGAGCACCGCCGATGCCATCCGGCTTGAACAGGCGATGCGGTTCTTTCTCGGGCTGCCTCCTGAAGAGGATGGCCCCGCCATCAGCGAAGACGGATTGGAGCTGCTCTCCCTGCCGGACTGGGAAACCCTGCCCTACGATCTGTTCTCTCCCCATCAGGACATCATCTCCCGGCGAATCCGGACGCTGCACCGCTTGCCCTCGACCAGCCATGGGGTTCTGGTGGTTCCTGCAAGAACCCTGATGCACAGGTTGCCGCCGGTTAACTACCTCCAGGGCAATACTCTGCTTCTGGAAGTCGGGCAGTCCCTGGATATAGAAAACTGGCGCATGCAGCTGGAGGCGGCAGGCTACCGGCACGCCGAGAACGTCTACGAGCACGGTGAATACGCTGTTCGCGGCGCGATACTGGACATTTTTCCCATGGGAGCCAGCCTCCCCTACCGGATTGACCTGTTCGATGATGAAATCGAAACTCTCCGGACCTTCGATCCCGAAACCCAGCGTTCGATTGACCGGATAGATCGGATCGAACTGCTGCCTGCTTTCGAATTTCCGTGGCACAAGGAGGCACGGTCGGGCTTCCGTAGCCGCTGGTTCGAGCAGTTCCCGGACGCTGACAAGGACACGCCCATATACCAGGACGTGACCCAGGGCATCACGCCACCGGGGATCGAGTACTACCTGCCCCTGTTCTTCGACGAGACGGCAACCCTGTTCGATTATCTGCCTGGGGCGACCCATGTCTTTACCGCCGACGGGCTGAACGACGCGGTCAGCCATTTTGACAGCGAAACCCGTAACCGTTACGAAGACCGTCGCCACGATCGACTGCGGCCGATACTGCCACCCACCCGGCTGTTTCTGCAGCAGGAGGAGCTGTTCAGACACCTGAAAGCCTTTCCCAGGGTAACCATCTCCTCCGATTCCCAGGAGGCCACAGGATCGGTCAATTGCCCGACAAGAACCCTGCCGGATATCGCCATGGATGGTCGTGCCGCTGATCCTGCCGGCCGTCTCAAGCGGTTTCTCGGTGACTTTGACGGCCACGTACTGATCTGCGCAGAGTCATCCGGCCGGCGGGAAGCCCTGCTGGAGAATCTTGGCGAACAGGGCCTTGAGCTGAAAACCCTGGCCGGCTGGCAGGCTTTTCTGGACGATCACGAAACCCCGCTGGCCATTACCATTGCCCCGATGGAGCAAGGCCTGGTACTACCCGAGCATTCCATCGCCCTTATTACAGAAACGGCTTTATTTGGCGAGCGGGTATTGCAGCGACGTCGCCGGGAGAAGCCCACAGAAACCGACGATGCAGGTTTTCGGGACCTGTCGGAATTGCGGATCGGTGCACCGGTGGTTCACATCGACCATGGGGTGGGCCGCTATCTGGGCCTCGAAACCATAACCGTTGAGGGCGAGGCCAGCGAGTTTCTGATGCTGGAGTACGCCGGTGGCTCCAAACTCTATGTGCCGGTGTCCAGCCTGCATCTGATTTCCCGTTATGCCGGCAATGACACCGAGCACGCGCCACTGCATAAGCTGGGCACGGATCGCTGGAGCACAGCGAAACAGAAAGCCCTTGAGAAAATCCGCGATACCGCCGCAGAGCTTCTGGACGTCTACGCCCGCCGGGAGGCGCGCAAGGGTTTCAGCTTCGAGGATCCGAAGGAGGCGTACCGAGCGTTTGCGGCCGGCTTCCCCTTCGAGGAGACGCCCGACCAGCAGGTGGCCATTCAGTCGGTATTCGAGGACATGACCAGTGAGCGACCGATGGACCGCCTGGTCTGTGGTGATGTCGGCTTCGGGAAAACTGAGGTCGCCATGCGCGCCGCCTTCCTGGCCACATGGTCCGGCAAACAGGTGGCGGTTCTTGTGCCCACCACCCTGCTCGCCCAACAGCACTACGAGTCCTTCCGGGACCGCTTCTCAGACACCCCCGTGCAGGTCGAACTGCTCAGCCGATTCCGTACCGCCGGCCAGACCAGCAAAGCCCTCGAGGCGGTGGAGAATGGCAAGGCCGACATCGTGATCGGCACCCACAAACTGCTTCAGGGTGACATCAAATTCAAGAATCTCGGCCTGGTCATCATTGATGAAGAACACCGGTTTGGCGTCCAGCAAAAGGAAAGATTGAAAGCGCTGCGGGCCGAAGTGGACATGCTCAACCTCACCGCGACTCCGATCCCGCGGACCCTGAACATGGCCATGGGGCATCTGAGAGATCTCTCGATTATCGCAACACCTCCGGCCCGGCGACTCTCGGTGAAAACCTTCGTGCGCCAGAAAGACAATGCCATGGTCAAGGAAGCCATCTTGCGGGAAATTCTCCGCGGCGGTCAGGTGTACTTCCTGCACAATGATGTGGCAACAATCGAGAAAACCGCCGAGGATCTGCGGGCACTGATTCCCGAAGCCCGCGTGGGCGTCGCCCACGGCCAGATGCGGGAGCGGGATCTCGAGAAGATCATGTCGGACTTCTACCACAAGCGCTTCAACGTGCTGGTGTGCACAACCATCATTGAGACCGGCATCGACGTTCCCAGCGCCAACACCATTATTATCGAGCGGGCAGACAAGTTCGGCCTGGCCCAGCTGCACCAGCTTCGGGGTCGCGTTGGCCGGTCGCACCACCAGGCCTATGCGTATCTGCTGACGCCACCGCCGAAATCGATTACGACCGACGCCAAAAAACGGCTGGACGCCATCTCGGAGGCGCAGGACCTCGGCGCTGGCTTTATGCTGGCCACCCATGACCTGGAAATCCGCGGCGCCGGTGAGCTGCTGGGCGAGGAACAGAGCGGGCAGATCGAAAGCATCGGCTTTACCCTCTACATGCAGCTGCTGGACGAGGCCGTCAAGGCTATCCGGGAGGGCCGGACACCCAACGCCGACCTGCCCCTGAGCCACGGCACCGAGATGAACCTGAGAATTCCGGCATTGATTCCAGAAGATTACCTGCCGGATGTTCATAACCGCCTGATGCTCTACAAGCGAATCGCCAGCGTCGACAGCCCGGATGCATTAAAAGAACTTCAGGTTGAAATGATTGACCGGTTCGGATTGTTACCGGATCCGGCCAAGAATCTGATCCGCCAGACCGAGCTTCGGCTCCGGGCAGAAGGCCTGGGTATCGTGAAAGTTGACGCTGGCAAGGAATGGGCGCGCCTCGAGTTTGGCAGCTCGACGCCGGTGGACCCTCTGGTTCTGGTTAAAAAAGTGCAATCTGCACCGGACCAATACCGGCTCGAAGGTGCCAACAGCTTCCGTTTTCGGCTGAAGGATGCCACAACCGGTGGTAAACTCGACGGCATTTCCCGGATGCTTGGCGAGCTGGAGCCTGCGAAAAGTCACGCATCCGGCTCATGAACGGCCGACCAACATGTGGAGTACGACCCTTGCAGACTGACGGAATTCGCTGGTGCCGATACCCGACCCGGGCCTTTCTGGCCGCCCTCCTGCTGAGCTTCGCGGCCACAGGGGCTGCCCAACAGCCAGACCGGGCAACACTGCCCCTGGAGCCCGGCACCCCCATTCCCGACGATTACTACCGGGCCGAGTTCGTGATTCTTGAGCGGATTATAGAGCCCGAGGCCGTGAATGAGCGTATGTCTGGCCGCACGGTAGAGGAGCCGATAGAAACGGAGGAGGTTCTCTGGTCTGCGCTGGAGGATGGCACCACGGAAACCACCCTGGAACTGGCGCCCCGGGAAGACCTTCACCTTGCCAGCGCGGCGGCGCGACTTGAGCGCAGTGGACGGTACCGTGTGCTCCTGGCTGCCGGTTGGTATGAGGCGTTCCCGCCGGATTACGAGGGCACGCCCCTGCAGGTGGAAATTGGTGATTGGATTGACAACGCCCGCACCAGGGAGGTTGAAGGCCACATTACCATTGACCGGCAACGCTACCTGCACGTGAACGTTCACCTCAACCACTGGCAGCTGGCGGAAGATACTCAAGCCCTGCCTGAAGACGAGACGACCGAGTTGTCACAGGAGACGCCCCCGCCTGCAGGGGCGACCGGCGCTGAAGACACCGCACCCTCTTCAACGACACTCGACGAATCTGCCGCTCAGCCACTTGCTGCAATGGCTGAGCCCGCCCCGCTGGAGTTATTGACCTGGATCCGGGAAACCCGGCGTATGCGCAGTGAGGAAATCCACTTCCTGGACTCCCCCACGATCGGCGTACTGGTGTTCTTCAAGAAGATTGAGGCAACGGAGTAAGCAGTCCAAGGCCGGCCATCGACACTGCGAGAATCCGTTTAACACCGGACATTCCCTGCTCGATGGCCGCCTCGATCTCTTCCATCGTGATGATGTGATCGGATTTGCCAGCCGCCCAATTGACCACCAGCCCCAGACAGACATAACGCATCCCCAGTTCCGCTGCCAGCGCGGCCTCCGGCATGCCGGTCATGCCCACCAGGTCGCACCCGTCCCGTTCCATCCGGATGATCTCGGCTGAAGTTTCCAACCTTGGCCCCTGGGTTGCGCCATACACCCCGAAACCGGAAGACGGCACGCCCTCTGCGCCTGCGGCATCAATCAGGATCTGACGGGCACTCTCGTCATAGGGCCAGGTGAAATCTATATGGGTCACCGACTCCAGGTCACCCTCGAAAAAGGTGCTGGCACGCCCCCAGGTGTAATCAATAATCTGATCGGGAATAACGACGTGGGCAGGCCCCATATCCGGGTGGATACCACCGACGGCGTTGACACCCACTACCGTCCGGACACCGGCATCGTAAAGGGCCTTCAGATTCGCCCGATAGTTCACCTGATGGGGTGGAATACGGTGCGGATTACCATGTCGCGACAGGAAGATAGCGGGCTGATCGCCAAGCCGCCCTTCCACCAGCGGCGCCGATGGACTGCCCCATGGCGTGCCAACCTGCTTTTCACCGGTGATTTCCAGGCCCGAAAGGGTGGTCAGGCCGGTGCCGCCAATAATGCCAACAGGGTGCATTTTCTCCGGTGACGTCATTCTGCCTCTCCTGAATCTTCTACATCTCCAGTGGTCTGGCGATTCTGCGACTTGCCGGAGCTCTTGCCGGATGAATCCGCCGCGCCCTTGTCTGAGGAACCCTCGGACTGTGATCCGGACAGCCTCACGCCCTCCGGAAGATGCAATGTGCGGGTCGGGAAAGCCACCTCGGCACCGTAACCCTCAATGATGTCACTGATTTTCAGCAGCACATCCTGCTTCACCTCGTGGAACCGGACCCACTGGGTTGTCTTGGTAAAGGTGTACACCATGATATCCAGCGAGGAGGCATTGAACGCGAGGAAGTTCACGATCAGGGTCTCATCGCTGTCAATCTCTTCATGCTCTTGAAGCATGGCCTTGATGTCATCAACGATGGACGCCATCTGCCCGACATCGGCATACCGAATGCCAATGGTTTCGTAGATCCGGCGATTGGTCATGCGCGATGGGTTCTCCACCGCGATGGTGGTGAACGCGGCATTGGGCACATAAAGCGGCCGTTTATCGAAGGTTCGGATGGTGGTGAGGCGCCAGCCGATGTGCTCCACCGTACCCTCGATATTGCGATCCGGTGAACGTACCCAGTCCCCTACCTTGAACGGCCGGTCCAGATGGATAATAAAGCCGCCGAAAAAGTTGGCCAGCAGGTCCTTGGCAGCAAAGCCAACGGCAATACCGCCCACGCCGCCGAACGCCAGGACACCGGAAATGCTGTAGCCCATGGACTGCATCGCAATAAGCACTGCAGTAATGATGACCACCGCCCGGGACAGTTTGCTCACCGCGTTGACGGTGGTGTAGTCCATGGGCTGCTTCATTTTCAGAGGCGATACCAGTATCCCCTCAGCTTCCTTGATCAGCCTAAGAACGGCCCACACCAGAACAAAGATGAAACCGATCTGAAGGACGGACTCGTTCGCCTTGAATATCTCTGCTTCCGAGTATTTATGAGCCACTTCCGCAGCCCAGTAGACTCCTTGCAGCCAGACAAACGCTACAACCGGTTTGCGGGCCGCGTGCAATAACGCGTCGTCAAACAGGTTCTTGGTCTGACTGAATTTACGCTCCAGGGCAGCGATGATATGGCTGGCGATATACGCCACCGTGGCTGTCCCGAAAACCAGCGCAAACACGACAATTCCGACGCGCCAGGCTTCAGACAGCAGCCCGAAATTCTCGATCCAGCCATTCACCATGGCCATAACATCTCCGATCATCGGATCCCTCTGGTCTCGAAAGGTTTATCGAATGGAAACGGCCGTTCCCGGCGCGACGCGATCAAACAGATCAATAATGTCTTCATTGCGCATCCGCACACAGCCGTGGGACAGCGGCACTCCCATCGGCTCACTGTCCGGCGTGCCGTGAATGTATATGAAGCGACGGAAAGTATCGACACCCGGCCCCCGATTTTCGCCCCACTGGCGGCCGCACAACCAGAGAATCCGGCTCAGGATCCAGTCGCGGTCAGGGTGCTGACGGGCAAGTTCGGAGCTGTAGATTTCTCCGGTGGGGCGCCGTGCCCGGAATACGGTTCCAACGGGAAGTCCTGCCCCGATACAGGCCCGGACATAGTGCTCTCCCCGGGGCGTACAGCCACTGCCATCGCTCTCTCCCGGCCCGTTCAACGCGGTGGAAACCGGATAGGAAGCAACAAGCTCTCCGCCTGCGGTTTCAAGCCGCAGGCGCTGGAGGCTCAGATCTATATCAATGCGGACTGATGCAGGATGCGTCAAAACCGGCCAGGCTCCCTTGGGGTAAAGGAGGAAGCCTAACCGAGAGAGTGGAACTCAGGCAACCGAGACCTTGCTGCCAACCGGTGGAACCAGCATGGCGTCTTCCGCCTGCATGCCGGCGGCCAGGAAGGGGACCAATCGCGCGGCAATTTCCTGAACTGTGGTTTCCACACCCAACTTGTTCTGAAGGATGTCTCTCAATGCATCGCTGCTGGACATGGTGAAGGCTGTTGCTCCCAACATGAACTGGATGCGCCAGTATCTATCCACCGACGACAGCTGGGGAGTCGCTTCCTTGAGCAACCGCATGAAACGGCTGAAGGGCTCGCTGTATTCCTGTTCCAGGAACTTGCGCAAATGCCCCTGGGACTGGGTGTAGGCAAGCCCAAGCAAGCGCATGAAGATCGAGATGCCCTTCTCGTTGCGTTGAGGCATGCGCACCGCACTTTCGGTAAGCGCCCAGAGCGTCTGATTCAGCGTTGGCGGTTTGCCGTCACAGCGTTCCTCAAGCTCATCAAAGGCGTTCTCCAGGGTTGCAGAAAACGGCGTCAGAAAGCGTGCGAAAACGGCGTGAATCAGGGCGTTCTTTGAACCAAAGTGGTAATTGACAGCGGCCAGATTTACTTTAGCCTTACTGGTAATCATTCGGAGCGAGGTTTCCGAAAAACCCCGGTCGGCGAACAGCTCTTCGGCTGCATCGAGAATCCGGTCAACGGTATCAGACTGCGCCATTTTGTTATCAATGCCTCTAGCAAACGTCTGTTTGAAACATACGTTTGAAGCGCATCTGTGTCAAGTTCTCGGCTCAGGCTCTGCGGCGACTTCTTCCCACCCCTGATCAATCGCTTCCTGATTACCCTCGAAAAAGGCTTTCTGAACGCGGCTGTACGCCTTCTCTGCCTCCAGCAGGTAAATCAGGTAAAGGCGCACGTGCTCCCGGCGAGTCAACTGGCGTGCCAGGACCCGGTTCTCCGACAGTCGCAACAGGTGGCCAAAACGCGTGTTCTTCAGCGCAGGGTTAAAATCCGACATCCTGGCACATTGCCAGATAAGGCCATCAGAGCCCTCCAGGTGGGCAACGTGCTGCCTTGCCTCGCGGAGCATCCGCTGCCGGGTCATAAGCAGATCAAGATAGGAAGGTTTTGTTGTGTAGATTCGGCGCACCGCCGGAATCCCGAGCAGCAGGATGATCACAAACGCACCGAAACCGCCGCCTGCAATCCAGGCTGGCACAAACCCGGTCAGCCCACTCAGAAAGATGGCTGCCGCAATCAAGGCACTGAATAACCAGAGGTCTCGGCCCCGACGCGCCTCGGCCATCGTAAAGTTGTCCGGCCAACCGTTCATCGCCAGCAGCTCAAAGTCCATCAGCAGCACCCGGTCGCATTGACGAAGCATCAACCGGAGTTTGCGTTGCCGGGATTCCGCCAGAATCCTCTCGGGCTTGCTGCTACCAGCGTCCCGATGCTGATCACCGCCCGAGGCTTCTTCGGACCCGGTTGCGGTATCCGGCGCCTGATCAACGGGCAGCGTTTCCGCGCCTTTTGCGGCATCCGCACCTGCAGCCGGCTCAGAAGGCTGGCTTCCCGCCTCCACGGGTGCGGGCACAGGATCGGCCGCCCGACCAGGGCGCAGCACGGGGGCCTGCGCCGGACTGTTTGCCCGGGTGGCGGCCTTACTCTGATTTTCAGCCATGGCAGATTGTCCGCATTCAGGGGTTATGAAGGGTATCGACCATGATGCAGGATACTTGAATGTTTACCCCGGTATACCGACATCAGTCGGGCCTTGGCATCAGTCAGCCCGCTCGCTATCCTTGGCGCACCTGCCGGAAAGGCGCCCCATACCACATTGAATGAGGTCAGGCTTATGTTCACAGGCATTGTCCAGGGCATTGCAACCATTGAAAACGTCACCGCAGAGCCCGGGCTCAGCACTTTTGCCATTCGCCTCCCCGCAGAAAAGGCAGATGGCGTTTCCATCGGCGCCTCGGTGGCAATCAACGGAACCTGCCTGACCGTCACACGCCAGGAAGACAGCGTGCTCTATTTCGATGCCATGCAGGAAACCCTGAGACTTACCACGCTGGGTGAGCTGACTACCGGGGACCAGGTGAATTTCGAGCGCGCCGCCCGCATTGGGGATGAAATTGGTGGCCACCTGCTTTCTGGCCATATACATACGGCGGCCAACATTGTCGAAATACGGCGTACGGAAAACAACGTCACGCTATGGTTTGAGGTGCCCGAGGAATGGGCCCGCTACATCTTCCCCAAAGGCTACATCGCCATCAATGGCGCCAGCCTGACTATTGGCGAGGTACGGGGCAACCGGTTCAACATCCATCTGATCCCGGAGACGCTGCGGGCCACAACCTTTGGGTCCTGTGAAGAGGGCCAGCGGGTGAATATTGAAATAGACAGCCAGACCCAGACCATCGTGGATACCCTGGCCCGGCTCGGGTATGACCGCCCGGCGCCAACATTGTAATCTGACAGGTTATTCAGCGGTTGCCAGCCCGAAACACCACGAACTTGGGGCTGGCGTCCAGCTGCTGCACTGACGAAAAGTACCGGCGCAGGCTTCGGTGATAGCCGAGGTGTCGATTTCCTACCAGGAGCAGGCGACCGCCCGGCCTCAGGTGTTGCGACGCCTGCTCGAATAACCGAAGTGCGATGTGATCACCGACCACACCACCCTCGTGGAACGGCGGGTTCAGTAGTATCAGATCAAAGGCTCCCGGATCGGACTCAATACCATCGCGATGGGAGAAAGCGGCTTTGGCATCCGGAAAGGCTTTTTCAACATTACGACGGGCACTGAGCACGGCCTGGCTTGAAACATCGCTGAAAACCAACTGCAGATCCCGTCGCTCCGACAGCGCCGCCAGGCCCAATACGCCGTTACCGCAGGCCAGATCAAGCACCGAATCGCCAGCCCTGGCCGTCGACACCTCGTTGACCACATGTGGCAACATCAGGCGGGTGCCGATATCCAGCTTTTCCCGGGCAAACACCGCCGGCAATGCCTCTATGCCCACATCACCTTTTCGGTCGCCCAATCGGTAACCTTTCCAGGTCGCTGACCAATTCGCGAGAGTCGCAGCGCCCCTGTTACATCGAATCACCCGCGCTTTCTTTCGCGCCGGCAGCACCTGCTCTGTCCGTACAGCTTCGGCGAACACATCAACGCTTCTTGCCGGTAGATGCTTGATCATGCCGCCTGCCAGCAACACGCCGGAATCCGCCATCACGCGATTGAGCCAGCGCAGCAACCAGGCCAGATAGTCGGCCTGGCGGGGTATTCTCAATACCACCAGGTCAAACGGGCCCTCGGGCGCATTAATCCAGCTGAAAACAGATTCAGGTGGCGTGACTTCCGGATTCAAAGAAGCATTATGTGCCAGGGCAGCGGGCAACACAGCACTGTCGGCCACCACGGTCGGAGAGAGCGCTGCCAGCCCCAGTGAAAGAGCCCCGAACTGATCATCCACCACCAGAACACGGGGCTCACCCAGGGCTGCCGCCGCGCAAATGGCTTCCTCAAGCAGAAGCTCGTCCGCCGCATCCCATGCCCTCAGCGTCGGATCACCTGTGCCTGGCCGGGCAAGAATCAGTGAGCCTCCGGAGAAATCAAGTTGGGCGGTTGTCATTTCGGGCATGCTGGAGGCCTTTTGTCACAAAAGCGCCATTCTAGGCTGTTTATTCTAGAAATTAACCCTAACGTGGAAGGTGTTCACGCTGAACATCCCTTTTCCGGTTGGCTCCGTTGTTCTGGACGCGAACCTCTTGCCCCTCACCCCAGGGGCTTTTTTCGTTCAGGAACGTCGAAAAGCGCGATAAACGGTAAAACGCTGATTCTCCCGCAATCGTTCAACCGGGCCGATACAGCGCTTCATCAATGGCTCGTAGGGCAGAAAACTGTTCGCCACCAGGCGCACCTCACCACCCGGCGCCAGATGGCGCACTACCTCCCGAAGAAAACGCTCAGTCATCGACAGGTCTGTTCTGACACCAGAGTGAAAGGGTGGATTACTGAGAATAACGGGCCATGAACCCTCGATGCCCGGAAGGCCGTCCGAAGCCATGATCCGCCCGGAAACGCCATTGCGCTCATAGGTGGCCCTTGCACAGATAACGGCCTGGGACTGAACATCAATCCCGTCGATCGTCAGCCGGGGAAGGTCCTGCCGCTCTTGCCAGCGATGGAGCCAGGCACCGAGGACACCCGCACCACAGGCAAAATCCAGAACCGGGCCAGACCGCAGAGGCGCCCTGTCCAGCGTTTCCATCAGCAAGCGGGTACCGTCGTCCAGCTCACCAAGACTGAAAATACCGGGCAGTCCGGCAACATCCAGGTGAACCGACTGGCAGTCAATCCCGGTCCAGGTCATCCACTCCCGAAGCGAGAATTCTGGAAGAGGTTCGATATTCTCAGCACACCAGACCTGGCAATGCCGGGCGCTATCGGTCTTGGTAGCCTGCGGCGCCACGGCCTTGAGTTGTTTCACGGCCCCGGCAATGCCTTCTTTCTTCTCACCTACCAGCACCAGTCGAGCGCGGGGTGCTGCCAGCCAGCGTGCCAGGGCAAGACGCAGGTCAAGCTCCGCCCGGGCCTTGGGAAGAAAAACCACGAGTGTGTCAAAGGTATCGGCAGCCAGAGCAGGATCGTCGTAGCCAAAACAGATCTGCCAGCCGTCGCGCCCGCTGAGTGAGGCACACACACCGGCATGCTCACTCATTGCCATACCGCCAGCGGGCAAATCCGTCAGCAGCTCACCAGCGGATACGCCCAAAAGGGCCAGCCTCCCCTGCACAAGGTGGCGGTTTCGCAACAGGACTTCATGGGAATTGGGCAATGACATTGATGGGCTTATCCCGAGTGGGTAGTTCAAAGACGGGATATGCTAACCGGAATGAGCCCTCGCGTCTCCCTTGAAAGACGGAGACCGGAGGGCCTTCAGAGAGGAAATACCATCAAATCTTCAATCACTTGTAACGGGCAACCGTGCCAACCCGCAAGGCATCTTCAGGGGACATACCCCAGTCTTCGGACTGGCTGGCATCAGAAGGTTTCCGCCCCCGACCCTGTTGCTCCGCGCCGGCCGAGATGTCTTTACGCTGGCTCAGTACTGTCAGGGCTTTTTGCATCAGTTCTTTCATGGTCTACCTCCTCGCTTACTGCGGGATCCACTTTAGCAAAGCGGGAGGTGACCAACTGTGATGACGCCGAGGGTCAGGAAGTGACGCTCATCACGAATTTTTGACGCTATTTAACATTCTTTACTGGACGACTTTCTGACGCCCTGATCGTACCGGTCTTTTCACCAATTCGTCGATACTGTTCTGCCGGACCCCTTCACGATCCTCCTCGCTAGAGACCGATAGTCCCATATCCCGGAGAATCCCGTCGGCAACGTCATAAACAAAACCATGGACCGTTAGGGGCTGGCCCCGCCTCCAGGCTTCCTGAACAATGTTGTTCTGGCACACATGCCCTACCTGCTCAACGACGTTGAGTTCGCAAAGCCGATCCACCCGGTCCTGCACGTTAGGCAGCTCATCCAGCACCTGCTGATGACGGTCACGGACATCCTGGACATGACGAAGCCAGTTGCTGATCAGCCCGAACCCTTCGTTGAGCAAAGCCGCTCTTACACCGCCACAACCGTAGTGCCCAACCACCAGGATGTGCTTCACCTTCAACACTTCGATAGCGAACTGCAGCACCGACAGACAGTTAAAGTCCGTGTGGACAACCACGTTGGCCACATTTCGGTGTACAAACAGCTCCCCCGGCAGAAGATCGACGATCTGGTTGGCCGGTACGCGGCTGTCCGCACACCCTATCCACAGGTATTCCGGGGCCTGCTGGTTCGACAGGCGGTGAAAAAACTGCGGATCCTGGGCCTTGATGCCATCCGCCCAGGCCCGGTTCTTTTCAAGAAGATGGTCAAGCTGACCCATTATCCCACTCCGTTTGATGGTTCCCGATCAGCGATTGAACGGGAATGCGGGTTTCAACGCAATACTCAGTTGGTCTCAACCTCTGCCTCAGCGTGCGGCTGATGCATTGTGCTCTGGGCCAGATCCAGCAATTCTCGCAATGCCACCGAGAACATGGCGTATTCCGGCTCTCGCACACCCTTGAGTTCGGACAACATGGATTTCCAGCGGTCAATCATCGGCTTGTGGCGCGACAGCCAGTTCTCAACACAGGCAGGGACGTCCTCCGGCTTTCCAGCCAGCTTGAGAACGCCAGTGGTCAGAGCCCGCTGCTGCCAGTCGAGATCCTCACGGAAACTCTCTCTGGCCAGTGCCTGCCAGTGGGAAGCCGGCTTGAGGTCAGCAATGGCACTTGCAAACCAGTTCAGATCCAGGCGATCCCCCAGCTCATAATAGAGGTTGGCAACCGTTTTCAATGGCATGCCGGAGGCCTCGTGGGCCTCAATGATACCCAGTGATGAATACAGGTGCCCGGTGCCCGAAACAACGGACGCCAGCTCTGACGGCAGCCCAGCATCCACGAGAGCCTGATGCCGTTTCTCCCACTTGGTCCTGGCCTGGTCGCCAAGGTACTCGGGCAGCCCGGCGGTAATCGCCCAGACGCTGTCGGCAAAGCGCTCCATATGGTGCTGAATGCTGAGCTCCGCTCGACGGTTGCGCAGCAGCCACCGCACCGAGCGACGCATCAGCCGCATCAGGTCCTGCATCAGCTCCATCTGCAGCTGGGCCGGCACATGAAAATCCAGAGCCTCAATCCTGTCCCACCAGTTATCAATACGGAACACATCCCGGGCGATGATCCAGGCCAGGGCAATGGACGCCGCATCGGCGCCGGTAGACTGATTCAGACGCTCCACAAAGGTAATTCCCATGTGGTTGACCATGTCGTTGGCAATCTGGGTCGCGATGATTTCACGGCGCAGTTGATGCTCTCCCAGCTCCTTCGAGAATTTCTGGGTCAGATCCCTCGGGAACACCTTGTACATCTCGCCAGCCAGCAGCGGATCGTCAGGCAGCGTGCTGTCGATCAGGGTCTGCTTCAGATCGCCTTTCACGTAGGAAATCAGAACCGACAGTTCCGGCCGGGTCAGCCCCTTCTTGTCGAGCTTGCGCTCGGACAGGGTCTCATCATCCGGCAGGAATTCCAGGGTGCGGTTCAGTTTGCCCTCGCCCTCGAAGGTGTTCATCAGCCGGCGGTATTCCTCCAGCCGGGTCGCAGCATCCTCACTGGCAATACTGATCGCCTGGGTCTGGCGATAGTTGTTCTTCAGCACCAGCTCTGCGACGTCGTCGGTCATCTCCTCAAGCATGACGTTGCGCTGCTTGTTGGTGAGATCGCCCATGGCCACGGCCCGATTGAGCAGGATCTTCATGTTGACCTCATGGTCAGAACAATCCACACCACCGGAATTATCGATGAAGTCGGTGTTCAGACGCCCGCCCCGCAGGGCGAATTCAATCCGGCCAAGCTGTGTCAGGCCCAGGTTGCCACCCTCGCCGACCACCTTGCAGCGCAGCTCCGAACCGTTGATCCGCAGCCCGTCGTTGGCCTTGTCACCCACGTCGCCGTGAGACTCGCTGGCGGCTTTCACATAGGTGCCGATACCACCCACCCAGAGCAGGTCGACCTGGGCCTTGAGGATGTGCGAGATCAGCATGTTTGGCGGCACCCGATCCGATTTGATCCCCAGCAGTTTCTTCATTTCCGGACTGACGGGGATCGATTTCGAATTCCGGCTGAAAACCCCGCCTCCCTTGGAAATCAGCTTGCTGTCATAATCGGTCCAGGCGGAGCGGGGAAGCTCAAACAGGCGCTTGCGCTCCTTGAAACTCTTTTCAGGATCCGGCGAGGGGTCAATGAAAATGTGCACGTGGTTGAAGGCCGCAACCAGCTTGGTCTTCTCCGAGCACAGCATGCCATTGCCGAACACGTCGCCACCCATATCACCAATGCCGATGGCGGTAAATTCATCCAGCGCCGGGTTAATGCCCATCTCCCGGAAGTGGCGCTCTACCGATACCCACGCGCCCCGGGCGGTAATGCCCATTTTCTTGTGATCGTAACCATTGCTGCCACCGGAGGCGAAGGCATCGCCCATCCAGAAGCCGTATTCCGCGGCCAACCCGTTGGCAATATCCGAGAAGGTGGCGGTGCCTTTGTCTGCGGCCACAACCAGGTAATGGTCATCTTCGTCGTGGCGAATAACCCGTTCAGGGGCCACGATTCCCGAATCCACCAGGTTGTCGGTAATATCGAGCAACCCCCGAATGAACGTTTTGTAGGCTTCTATGCCTTCAGCCTGGAAGGCTTCCCGGTCTGACGGGTCCGGCAGGCGCTTGGCCACAAAGCCACCCTTGGCACCAACCGGCACGATGACCGCATTCTTGACCTGCTGGGCTTTGACCAGGCCCAGAATCTCGGTGCGGTAATCCTCGAACCGGTCTGACCAGCGCAGGCCGCCCCGGGCGACCTTGCCACCCCGCAGGTGCACACCTTCAACACGCGGTGAATACACGAAGATCTCGAACATCGGCATCGGCAGAGGCATGTCCGGAATGCGGGACGGATCGAACTTCACACTGATGTAGGGCTTCGGGCCACCCGCCTCGTCCAGCTGGTAGTAATTGGTGCGCAGTGTGGCCTGCATCAGCTCCAGGTAGAGCCGAAGCACCCGGTCCTCACTGAGATTCTCAACATTCTCGAGACCGGCATTGAATTCAATTTCCAGTTTCTGCTGGGCCGCCTGGCTCTTACCGGGACTCTGGTAGCGCTCCGGGTTGAAGCGAATTTCGAAAAACTCCAGCAACAGACGGGTCAACTCAACATGATTGACCAGCGTGTTGGAAATAAACGTCTGACTGTTGGAGAACCGGATCTGACGCATGTAGCGGGCATAGGTCCTCAGCAGCGCAATTTCCCGCCAGCTCATGTAGGAGGAGAGCAGCATCCTGTTGAAGGCGTCGTTCTCCGCTTCGCCGTGCCAGACCCGACGGAACAGCTCCTCAAATATTGGCCGGATGCGGTGGATATCGACAACACTGCCAGTGTGGGCCTGGAGGGTGAAATCGTGAATCCATACGGTTTTGTTGTGCCTGTCGGTCACCTCGAAGGGGTGCTCACCAATCACCCGGAAACCCAGGTTATCGAATATCGGCATCACATCCGACAGCGGCAGCGGCTCGTCGGGGTAAAAGAGCTTGAAATGCAGTGTGCTCTCGTCCTCTTCCAGAGCCCGGTAGAAGCTCATGGCCAGATCGTGATTATTGGCCGATGCTGCAATGTGCTCAAGATCGATGGCAGCGCGCCTGGGGGAGAACATGTCGGTGTAACTGGGTGGGAAACCGCCCGCCCAGAGGCGATACAGTTCATTGCCCTGCTCTTCACCATAGGCCTCGCTCAGGGCTTCGGAAAGCCCGTCACGCCAGGACTGGGCAAGCTCGATGACCTTTTCCCGGATCTCCGCCATCGGAAGTTGGCGATTCTCGACCTGGGGCACCCGGATGGTGAACTGGACCCGTGCCAATACCGATTCGGAAAAGTGGGTCACGAACTCGACGTCCTCGGCTTCCAGCCGGTCGACCAGAACCTGCTCCACCTTAAGCCGCAGTTCCGTGTTGTAGATATCTCTCGGGAAAAAGGCCAGACAGGTGACAAACTGGCCGTAAACATCCTCCCGCATGAACAACTCGATACGACGACGCTCCTGGATATACAGGATACTTTTCGCCACCTTGAGCAACTCGTCCGGCTCAATCTGGAACAGCTCGTCCCGGGGGTACACCGTCAGGATCTGCTCCAGCTCCTTGCCGGCGTAATCGTCACGGAGGAAACCGGACCGTTTCATCACGCTCTGGAACTTGCGACGTAACAGCGGAATCTCGTCGGGGCGTTCGTTGTATACCCTGGCGGTGTAAAGGCCGAGGAAGCGGCGCTCACCAACCACTTCGCCCTTGCTGTTGAATTTCTTGACGGCAATGTAGTCCGGGTATGCAGGACGATGCACCCGCGAGCGCTGGGCCGACTTGGCGAAGATGAAAATATCGTCGCTCCGGGTCATTTCGTGGCGGGTACGCTGCGGCAGTTCATTCAGGCGTACCCGGTCCGGGCGCTCGTTATTGACCCGGAGGATACCCAGCTCCGAATTCTCGACCCGCCGTACCACCATGCCGCTTTTGTCCTTGGCAAAGTCGTACTCGTCATAGCCAAGGAACGTGAAATGATCCCGGGCCAACCACTCCAGAAATGCCCGGGCCTCTTCTTTCTGCTCCTCGTCAATACCTGCAGTGGTGCTATCCAGCTCGCTGAGGATCTCGTTCACCTTTTCGGTGACAATCGGGAAATCGCTGACGGCAATCCGCACCTCATGGAGCACGTTCTGGAGCGTATCCTCCAGGTCCCGAAGATCCTCGGGATCGCTGTGTCGGTCAATCTCGAGGACAATGAAGGCCTCGTAGACCGAGTCGGAGGCTTTCTTTTTGGTGGTGTGCAGCTTCCTGAGCTTGCCATCCTCGGCCCGCTCTACCTGCAGGATCGAATGCTGGATGGAATGGGTACCAATTTCCCGCTGATTAATGGCGATGCGCAGGGAATCGATCAGAAACGGAATGTTCGGGTGCAGGATAAAAACGACAGTATGGGTCGATTGCCAGCCGTCACTCTCCAGGTCGGGATTGAACACGGCAACGGGCGTTTCCTCGGCAGACCGCTTCTGCAGAAACTGCCATGCGGCAAGAACGGCACCATAGGTATCCCCAAACCGTCGACTGACCAGCTCTTCCAGGGGAATATGCGCGTAATGTTGTTTGGCAAAATCGCTGATTTTCTTGGCTTCGGTTTTATTGATCTTCTTTGCGAAAGCGTCAGCTAACTGTTCAAAGAACTGATCCTTGCTGGCCACTGTCAGCGCATTCATGGTCGACCTCAGTTAGTGTGAAATAAACGTAATCGGCGTATGGTCACATAAGCATAGTCAAACCCTTGATTTTTGCCGACCAGACGCCAAAACTTCGGCAACTACCTACTCAAGATACGGGTTTCTCCGGAAAATCCCCAGATACAGAGAGCAGTCATTTCCAATGTCGTTACAGCATACGTTCGGTGAGTTACGAGAGCAGTTAGCCAAACGGATAATCGGGCAGGAAAAGCTGGTGGATCGTCTGCTGATCGCCCTGCTTGCAGACGGCCACCTGCTGGTAGAGGGCGCACCCGGACTGGCGAAAACCACCGCCATCAAGGCCCTCGCCCAGCACCTGGAAGGCGACTTTCACCGGATCCAGTTCACGCCGGACCTGCTGCCCTCTGACGTCACCGGCAGTGAAATCTACCGTCCGGAAACAGGGCAGTTCGAATTCCAGCGTGGTCCGATATTCCATAATCTCGTGCTCGCCGACGAAATCAACCGGGCCCCCGCCAAGGTACAGTCTGCTCTTCTGGAAGCCATGGGCGAACGGCAGATCAGCGTGGGCATGCGCACCTTCCCGCTGGACCGGCTGTTCCTGGTTATGGCAACCCAGAACCCCATCGAGCAGGAAGGCACCTACCCGCTGCCCGAAGCGCAGCTGGACCGGTTCCTGATGCACGTGGTCATCCACTACCCGTCGGCGGAAGCAGAGAAGGCCATTCTGCAACTGGCCCGGAACGATTATCGCCACGGCCTGCCGAAAACAGACCTCCGCCTGACGGCAGACAAGGTGTTTGACGCCCGGGCGGAAGTCGCCAACATCTACATGGCGGAACCCGTGGAGCAATACCTGTTGGCATTGGTGCTGGCAACCCGTGACGCGGCAGCACTGGACCCGGAACTGGCCCGCTGGACCGCCTTCGGGGCCAGCCCCCGTGGCACCATCGCCCTGGACCGCTGTGCCCGGGCGCTGGCCTGGCTCGACGGGCGTGACTACGTAACGCCGGACGACGTGCGCGCCATGGCCTTCGACGTACTCCGGCACCGTATTCTGCTTACCTTTGAGGCAGAGGCCGAAGGTATGACCGCAGACACGGTGATCGAGCGGCTGATCGAACGGGTTCCGGTGAGCGCCTGAAGCCATCGACGGAAGCAAGACACGGGAGCCGTCAGGCATGGGCAACACCGAAGCAATAACCCACATCGGCCTACCGGATCTGATCCGCCTGCAGGCCGACGCCCGGGCACTGAAACTGCCCTCCGCCCGGCCCGTGCGTTCGCGCCAGGCCGGCTTGCAACGCTCGCCCCAGCGCGGCCGCGGCATGGCGTTTGCCGAAGTCCGGCTGTACCAGCCCGGAGATGACATCCGCAGCATCGACTGGCGGGTAACCGCCAGGCGCCAGGAACCACACACCAAGCTCTACGAGGAAGAACGGGAGCGCCCCGTGCTGCTCCTGTGCGATCTCGGCCCCAGTTTGTTTTTTGCCAGCACCGGCGCCTTCAAACAGGTTCGCTGTGCCCAGATCGCCTCGATCCTGGCCTGGCTCGCCTTGTGGTCCGGAGATCAGGTGGGCGGCATTGTTTTCAATGGGGAAGCCCTGAGCGTCCTGCGCCCTGCCCGTCGCAAGAAGTCGGTACTGAGGCTGCTGGACACCCTGTCTGAGCAGCAACAACGGGATAACCACCCACCTGCACAGGACGAGCAGTCTGCTCAAACCAGGCTGGACACGGCACTGACCGAGGCCCGCCGGGTGGCGCACACCGGCAGCCGGATTTTCGTGATCAGTGATTTTCTGGATATCTCGCCAGAGTCCGGCACCCTGCTCGGGGCCCTGGCCCGCCATAATGCCGTCAGCGCTTTGAGAATCGTGGACCCATTGGAGAAAGAGTTGCCGAAAAGCGGACGCTTTGCGGTGGCCGGACCGGACGGGCCGGTGTGGTTCGACGCCGGAAATCCCCGTTTCCAGAGGGCCTGGCATGAAAAGGTCACCGACCATGAACACCGATTGGAGGAATGTTTCCGGACCTCCGGGGTGACCATGGCAGAGGTATCCACCGCGGAAGATCCCACAGTGGCGCTGAAGTTACTGCTGGGGCCGGGAGGGCGGATAGGATGAACCCGCAGGATCCGCTCAGTCAGCTCAGGGATATTCACCTGCCCGAAACCGGTGGCTTCTGGCCTCCGGCGCCGGGCTGGTGGGTTCTGGCGATCCTGATCCTCGCCGGCCTCGCGGTACTCATCTGGCTGCTGATCAGGCGACGAAAAAGGAATCGTTGGTTCCGTGCCGCACGGACCGAACTCGCCAGGCTGGAGCGAACCGCTGCGTCCGAGCCCTGGTGGTTCGTGCAACTGAACACGCTGCTAAAACAGGCCGCCCGTGAGCGCTACCCGGACCAACACCCGGAAGCGCTGTCTGGCGATGCCTGGGTGGAGTTTCTGCTGACCACCGCCCCAAGGGACCGGATTGCCTCCCGACCGGTTGCCGAGGCACTGGTGCACAGTGCCTGGCGGCCCGGGGTTTCGACGGAACCCACTGAGGCACTGGCGTTCGCCCGGTTGTGGCTGGGAGGTCAGAAATGCTGAATCTTGCCTGGCCCTGGGTTCTCGTTCTGGTACTGGTCCCGCTGATCCTGAAATGGCGCAAGCCCCGGGGACAATCGGTCGACGCGCCGGTACTGCCGGTCGGCCACTGGCTATCGGACCTGCCCGGCGTCAGTCGTCGGGGCAATGCCGTTCCACTCTGGCAGCAACTGTTGCTGTTTCTCATGTGGACACTTCTTGTGGTGGCCCTGGCCAGGCCCCAGCACGTGGGCGAGCAGATGCAGATGCCGGTTTCCGGCCGTGATCTGATGCTGGTTGTGGACATCTCCCCCAGCATGGATGAACAGGACATGGTCCTTCAGGGCCGGAGTATTAACCGCCTGCAGGCGGTCAAGCGGGTACTGGATGACTTTATCTCCCGCCGCCAGGGTGACCGGCTCGGTCTGATCCTGTTCGGTACCGAGCCCTACGTGCAGGCTCCCCTCACCTTCGATCTTGAAACCGTCAGAACCCTGATGAACGAAGCGGGTCTTGGTATGGCCGGGCGCGCCACCGCCATTGGCGATGCGGTGGGTCTGGCAACCAAGCGGCTGAGAAACCGGCCCCAGGACCAGCGCGTTGTGGTCCTGCTCACCGATGGCGCCAATACCGCCGGCGAAATTACCCCCGACAAGGCCACCGAAATTGCTGCCGCCGCCAGCATTCGACTGTACACCATCGGGATTGGCGCCGAGTCCATGGTCCAGCGCGGCCTGCTGGGTTCCCGCAGGGTGAACCCTTCCAGGGATCTGGACGAAAACCTGCTGACCCGGATGGCCCAGCAAACCGGTGGAGAGTATTTCCGGGCACGGAGCCTGCCGGAGCTGGAACTCATCTACGAGAGCATCGATCAATTGGAACCTATCGAGCTGGAGGGCAAGTTCTATCGGCCGGTGACCGAACTCTATGTCTGGCCCGCCGGGCTCGCCATTCTCCTGTGGCTGGCCCTGTTCCTGGTTCGCTATGGCCGGGAGCTTGTTGCTGACTCCCGCCGGAACGCGAAGGAGGATGATACGCATGTGGGCTGACTTTCATTTCCTGCGCCCGTTCTGGCTCTTGCTGATCCTGCTGGTTCCGTTCATGTACCTGGCCTTTCGACAGTTGCGTCTGGGCGACAGCGGCTGGTCACGACTGATTCCGGCCCGCTTGCTATCGCCGCTGATTCGCCATGATGGCAGCTCGGGAAAAGCGGCAAAATCGCCTCTGGCTCCGGCCACCGCTGCCCTGGTCATTCTGTCCCTGGCGCTGGCAGGGCCCGCCTGGCGGGAGGCACCTACTCCACTGAAACAACCCGGCGACAGTCTTGTGATTGCACTGGACCTCTCCCTGTCCATGCTGGCCACGGACGTGGAGCCTGATCGCCTGACCCGGGCCAAACGGAAAATCCGGGATATTCTCGATCTCCGGGAAGGCAGCCTGACCGGCCTGCTCGTGTTTTCCGGCGACGCCCACGTGGTCACACCATTAACGGATGACGGTCGCACAATCGAGGGGATGCTCAATGTGCTGGACCCGGTCATCATGCCAGCCACAGGCAATCGGGCAGACCTCGCAGTTGCCCGGGCAAAGGAATTACTCCAGCAGGGCGCCCCAGGCGAGGGCCGGATCCTGATGATCACTGACGACATTAACGATCGTTACACAGGGACGATCCGGGACACCCTGTCTGGTACCGGTTACGTGCTCAATACTCTCGTTGTCGGAACCGAGGAGGGTGGTCCCATCCCCCTCGCCCGGCGCGGATTCATCCGTGAAAACGGTGACATTGTTATCAGTCGGGCCAACCCGGAAGCGCTGTCGGACCTCGCTCGCAGCACCGGTGGCCGGAGCCATGAGCTGACCCTGGATGATACCGATGTTCAATCCCTGAACCTGAGCCCGAAGGACAGTGACGACTGGCAGGCATCAGAAGACGGCCTCACGGTCAGTCGCTGGCAGGATGACGGCTATTGGCTGCTCTGGCTCGCCCTTCCCCTGGTTTTGCTTGGCTGGCGCCGCGGTGCCTTCAGTGCCCTCGCCCTGATCCTGTTGCCGGTCTGGCCACAGCCGGCTGCCGCCATAAGCTGGGATGAGCTCTGGCAACGGGAGGATCAGAGAGCCCCTGAGCTGATTGAGAAGAGGCCGGAAACAGCCGCCCGACAGCTGGACGACCCGGAATGGCGGGGTTCCGCACTGTATCGTTCCGGCCAGTTCGATAGCGCTGCCCAGGCGTTTGCCCGGTCACAGGGCCCGCGTGCCAGTTATAACCGGGGCAACGCACTGGCCCGTGCCGGCAAGCTGGAGGAAGCTCTGGCCGCCTACGATGCGGCCCTGGAAAAAGCGCCGGACATGGCGGATGCCCGACACAACCGGAGGATTGTCGAGGAACTTCTGAATCAGCAGAACCAGAGCCAGGACGGCAGCCCGCAGGATTCCTCGGACTCCTCCGGCAACGAGGGAAACGAAGGCGACCAGCAACAAAACCGTCAGAATCAGGACGGAAACAGTGAGAGCGAGAATTCCGGCCGCTCAGGGAATAATCAACAGCAAAACCCTGAAAACAGCCAGTCCTCGCCCGGCGACCAGGATCAGCCAAACAATCAGGCCGATGAGCAGAATCAGCAGGAGCCCGGTGAGGAAGGCAATCCCGAGCAGGCCTCCGGCGACGGGGAATCACCGTCAGGCCAGGCGCAGGCACCCGCCCCTATTTCTGAAACGCCGCTGACCCAGAGCCAGGAACAATGGCTCAGACGGGTGCCGGACAATCCGGGCGGCTTACTGCAGCGCAAGTTCCTGCAGCAGTATGAACAACGCCAGACTCCATCCGATGAGGGCGATACACCATGGTAAAACGGCTGATTACACCCGCCGTCTGTCTTTTTCTGCTGACGGCACTCTTAACAGTAATCTGGCTGCCGGCCCAGGCACAGACACAGTCACAGCAACTGACGGTCGAGCCCGACCGGACCCGCCTTTACGAGGGTGAGGTCCTCACACTGACCGTGAAGGGCAGCATGGAGATCGATATCAACCTGGGCAACCTGTTTGACTTCGACATGTCCAACCTGCCCAAGCCGGATATCGAGAAAGTGGAACCGGATTTCGAGATTCTGGCCCAGAACCAGCAATACAGTATCCGCACCGTGAACAACCAGATGGTGGGCGAGATTACCTGGACCTACCAGCTCGCACCCAAAACCACCGGCAAGCTGACCATCCCGGCGCTCACTTTTAAAGGGGCAGTGTCAGAGCCGGTAACGGTGGAAGTGGTGGATGGCTCACCCCCGGATCAGGCCGCACCCGGCCGCGACAGCTTTATCGAGCTGTCTGCCGACAAAGATGAAGTGTATGTGCAGGAGCAGTTGATTCTGACCGTTCGGCTTTTCTTCCGGGGCAACCTTATTCGTGGAGAGCTGTCCGAGCCGACCCATCCCCATGTCATCATTGAATCCCTGGGCCGGCAGCAGGAATTCTCCCGCTATCGCAACGGTGTGAGATACCGTGTTGTGGAACGCCGGTATGCGCTATTCCCCCAGCGAGCGGGGACCCTCAACCTTCCTCCAGTGCGTTTCGAGGGCCAGGCAAGAGACGCTTCCGGTAGCCTCCGTTTTCTGCGGGACAGCGAGGAGCTGTTTGAGGTGCCGGTCAAGGATGTACCACCACAATTCAGTGGTAAAACGTGGTTACCGGCAACCGGCGTAGCGCTTGAAGAGTCCGGGCTTCCGCCGTCTCTGGAAGTCGCCACCGGCGAAAACATTACCCGCGAAATCCGGCTGACGGCAGCGGGACTGCCCGCGGAGGCCCTGCCGCCCTTGCCTGATGCCGTACCAGACGGGTTGAGAAGTTATCCCGAAGAGCCGGAACGTCAGACCGAAACCACACCCGCTGGCCTCACATCCTCACTGAACCAGTCCGTAGCTCTGGTGCCTGTTGAGGCTGGGCAGATGACCCTGCCTGCCATTCGCATTCACTGGTGGGACACGGAAGCGGACCGCGAACGTGTTGCCGTGATACCGGAGAAAACACTGACCGTAAAAGACCCGAATGCCGTTGCCGCCGGCGAACCGCCGCAAGACGCTGATGTAGAGTCGGCCCCGGAACCGGACGTTGCCGCCACTGAAGCATCGGTTGAAACCGCCTCGGCCGAAACCGGGCTCTGGCAGTGGCTCAGCCTGGTGTTGGGGCTTCTCTGGGCCGGCACCCTGTTGGCATGGTGGTGGTCACGCAAAAGCCAGACAGTCACGCCGATCTCGACCGACGACAGGCATGAAGATGCTGCCTTCGACCGTCTGATCAAGGCCGTGAGGGATGGCAGAGCAGTAACACCGGAACTTCTGGTGGAATGGGCAAACCTGCACGCCCCCGGCCACGGCTTCCGTTCGGCGGCCGACGTTGTCGATCATTTTGGCGACGAGACACTGGCAACGGAACTCAGACGGCTCCAGGCCAGGCTCTTTGCGCCCGGCCACGAGAACGACACCTGGGATGGTCGGCCATTGGCAAGGGCTCTTGAGCAGCTCCGGAAGCACAGGCGGTCGCAAACCAGCGCGGACCTGCCTCCGCTCTACCCAAAAGGCCTGTCCTGAAGATTAATCGATCAGTTGCTGATCGATCACAACCGCTACCGGCGCGTCCTGGCTTTCGTTTACCGCCACGGGCGTGTCGGTGCTGCCCTGCCAGTCACCCGCCTGTGCGTTGACACTGCCGGAACGACTGAGACGGGCCGTCACGACGACCTGGTCAACACTGGAAATGGTGGCCTGGGGTGACATCGCATACCGGTCGTCCAGGCGAATTTCCACCGGCAACTGGTCTGCTGTCAGCCGCGCAACGGCCAGCGGAGGCCCCTGCCGGACATTGGCCTGACGCGCAAAAAGAAACAGCGTGGTATCCGCCGGCACCTGGTCCTGCAAGTCCTCGGCGAGCGTCACTCGAACAGTAACCCCGACACCGGATGCTTCAGGTTCGGCCACCCGCGCCGGCGGTTCCTCACCCAGACGGGTGTAGGCTTCACGAATCCCTTCCTGTATGGACGCGATCTGCGGGTGGTCCGGTGCAACGGTTTGTATTCGCTCCCAGAACTCGATGGCTTCCCGGTAATTCTCCTGGCTGAAGGCATTGATACCCAGCAATCCCAGGGCATTGACTTCATCCGGGTTCAGGTCACGAGCCTGTTCAATGGCCGCGGTGACCTCTTCCGTCATGGCACCCTGGCTACCGAAGAACAGCGCCTGGGCAGAAAGACCATAAGCGACGGCTTCTGCCCGCTCATCGTCACTGACATTGTTGGCCAGTTGCCTGAATGCCCAGGCCGCATCGTCATACCGCTCCAGACTCATATAGGTGCGACCCAGCATGGCCCAACCCTCCGGGTTATCCGGGCTGGCTTCAAGGCGCTCGCGCAGCTGTTCGGAAAGCTCGGCCATCTGGGCTTGCCGCGCCCCGTCGGTGGCGCCCATTTCCTGCATGGAGATGAACTGTTCCACCCGGTCCATCGCTCCCCACTGCTGATACAGGTAGAAGGTTGCCGCCGGAACCAGAAGGACAGACACCAGGGCAACGGCCATGGCGCTTCTCCGGCCGCTGATGGCCGGCCTCGGGTGCTCGTCCTCCGGCACGTCGTCCAGCATGGACCCGGCCAGCTCTTCCTTCAGTTGGTGATAGTTTTCGTCGTCCAGGTAGCCGGCCTCATGCTCCCTGTCCAGCTCCTTCATTCGGGAGCGATAGGCGGTCAGGTTCTGGTTCTTGAGGTCCGTCTGTTTTCTGGTGCCAGCCCGGTGAAAAAGCACCGGGTAAAGCACGAACGCCAGGGCAATAATGATGAGTGCCGTTGCGGCAATCCAGAAAGTTTGAGTCATGGAATTCCAGTCAAAGGTTCAGAATTAAATCGGATAACGGCTCGAAAGGCGGAAGGCGGAATGTCAGGACGACCCGCCCTGCTCCTTCTCTGACAGCATCCTGTCTACGCGGGCTTTCTCTTCAGCGCTGAGCGCCGGACTTTCAGCCCCGGCCCGCCGGGAGCGGACAATCACGACAACCACCACCAACAACCCACCGAATACGGCGATCACGGGTGTCGCCCAAAGCAGGAAGGTGCGACTATCGAATTCCGGTTTATAGCGCACGAACTCACCAAAACGCCCGACCAGTGACTCGACAATTTCTTGATTGCCGGCACCACCCTTCATCATTTGGTAGACTTCATCCCGCATATCCTTGGCAATCGGCGCGTTGGAGTCGGCGATATTCTGGTTCTGACACTTCGGACAGCGCAGCTCGGCAATCAGGTTCTGATACCGCTGTTCCTGGGCCCGGTCCTCGAAATCATAGACGTCAGCCACTTCCGCGGTTGCAACCCCGCAGATCAGCACCACCAGCGCGATAAAAACAATCCTCGGCATCAGCCACCCCCCTGCAATTCGTTGAGCAACGGCTGCAATGTCTGTTCCCAGACCGCCTCATTGATCACGCCAACGTGGCGGTAGCGAACAACACCCCCGGCATCAATGACGAACGTCTCGGGGGCACCGTAAACGCCCAGATCAAACCCGAGTGTGCCCTTCGGGTCGTAGATAATGTCCCGGTACGGATCTCCGAGACGGTCGAGCCAGACCAGGGCATCCTCGCGGTTGTCCTTGTAGTTGAGACCGATGATGGCCACGCCTTTCTCCTCCGCCAGCCACATCAGGTCATCGTGCTCGTCCCGACAAGCCGGGCACCAGGTTCCCCACACATTCAATAGCGTAGCCTGACCCCGAAACAGGCTCTGATCGAGCAGGTCGTCAGGATTGCGCAAGTCCCGGAGACTGAACTCCGGTACCGGCTTGCCGACCAGTGCCGATTCCAGCCTGGTTGGATCCTTACCGATGCCGGCGAACAACACCACACCAACAGCCACGGCAACCAGCAACGGAAGAAACAGCAGGAAACGCTTCATGACACGACTCCCGCGGAACTGGCGGAGCCGGTGTCCGCAGCCGGCGCAGTGGCACTCACCTTCTGCTCTGCCCGCTCCCGGATCCGGTAACGACGATCCGCAATGGCCAGGAATCCACCTGCCGCCATGAACAGGGAGCCCAGCCAGAGCCAGCGCACCAGCGGCTTGTATTGCAGACGGATGGCCCAGGCGTCGTCGGAAATGCGTTCGCCAATCGCTACGAAGATGTCCCGGAACAGGCCCGCATCGATATCCGCTTCGGTCATAACGCTCATACCCACCGAATACTCACGCTTCTCGGGGTGCAGCTCCGCCACACGCTTACCGTCCAGGAGCACATCAAAACTGCCGTATTGAGCGGTGAAATTGGCCCCACGGCGCTCACCGATATCCTTGAACACAAACCGGTAATCACCAACAGTGGCCACATCGCCGGGCACCATGCGAACATCCCGCTCAATGCCGTAGTTGGACACCACCGTGGCCCCGGCCATGGTGATCGCCAGGCCCAGGTGGCCAAGCACCATGCCGTAGTAGCTGCGGGACTGGCGCCTGAGACCGTGGATGCGACCTTTTCTGGAAGACGACTTGTCCCAGAGGTCCCAGAACGTGGCCACAGCCACCCAAATGGCGGTAAACACGCCCAGGAACGCCCAGGGCCTGAAGCCGCCATAGCCAATCACAACGGCCGTGCTGGCAACAAGGCTGACCGCAAGGGGCCATAACAGCTTGCGCGCCAGCCAGCCACCGTCGGTCTTCTTCCAGCGGGAGAATATTCCGGCACCCAGCAACAGACCGGTCGCCACGGCCAGCGGGCTGAAGGTGAGGTTGAAGAACGGCTCACCGATCGACAGCTTGCCAAGTTCCAGGTAATCAAGAACCAGCGGGTAAAGCGTGCCCACGGCCACCAGCAGGGTGGCTGAAACCAGCAGCACGTTATTCAGCAGCAGGAAGATCTCCCGGGACAGCGACCCGTAGCGGGAGCGGACATGCACCACCGGCGCCCGGAAGGCATAGAGCGCCAGGCTGGCAATTACGGTTATCGCCAGCAACGCGAGCAGGAAAGTGCCCCGCTCAGGGTCGGAGGCGAAGGCATGCACGGATGTCAGTACTCCGGAACGGACCAGGAAGGTACCCAGCAGACTGAGGGCGAAAGTGACAATCGCCAACAGCACGGTCCAACTCTTGAATACGCCCCGTTTTTCAGTGACCGCCAGCGAATGCATCAACGCGGTGCCCGACAACCAGGGCAGCAGCGATGCATTTTCCACCGGATCCCAGAACCACCAGCCGCCCCAGCCAAGCTCGTAGTAGGCCCACCAGCTTCCCAGGGCGATTCCCAGCGAGAGAAAGGCCCAGGCGACGGTGGTCCAGGGCCGTGACCAGCGTGCCCAGGCTGCATCGAGGCGGCCGTTGATCAACGCCGCAATCGCAAAGGCAAAAGCCACGGCAAAGCCGACATAGCCCATGTAAAGCATGGGCGGATGAACGATAAGGCCGAAATCCTGGAGCAGTGGGTTCAGATCCGCGCCGTCCGCCGGGGCATTGGGCAGCAGACGGTCAAACGGATTTGATGTGATCACGATAAACAGGAGAAAGCCCACGCAGATCATGCCAAGCACAGACAGCACCTGGGAAATCATCACCGCCGGCAGGCGGCGGCTGAAGATGGCCACTGCCAGGATCCAGCCCGCGAGCATCAGTATCCAGAGCAGCAGCGAGCCCTCATGCCCCCCCCAGACGGCGCTGAACTTGTAGTACCAGGGCAGCATGCTGTTGCTGTTGTTGGCAACGTAGGCCACGGAAAAGTCATCGGTAACAAAGGCATGGATCAGGATCGCGAACGCCAGACCGATAAAAACAAAGATGCCGGAGGCCAGGGGCCTGGCGAAAGCCTGAAGATTGTCCCTGCCGGTCAAGGAACCGGCCAGGGGCACCACGGAGAGGAGCACTGCCAGCAACAGCGCGAGTATCAGTGCAAGCTGTCCAAGTTCGGGATACATCAAAGCCCTCCAGAGACCAGGCTGTTAGTTGAAACCGTTAGTAGGATACCGTGTCCGCATTTTTACCGGCCCTTTGCTGGCTTTTCGACGCTTTCTCAAGCGCGTCAGCCACTTCCGGTGGCATGTAATTTTCGTCGTGCTTGGCCAGGACCTGGTCCGCAACGAAGCGGCCGTTGCTGTCCAACTGACCCATGGCAACCACACCCTGCCCTTCAGCAAACAGATCGGGAAGGATTCCGATGTATTCAACCGGTACCGAGGCGTTGAAATCGGTGACCCGGAATTCGACCCGGAGGCTGTCGGGATCGCGCAGAACGGACCCCTCCTCTACCATTCCGCCAGCCCGGATTCGGACCGCCACCGGCGCTTCACCGGCCGAGATCTGAGTGGGGTCGTAAAACAGATTGATGTTCTGGCGCAGGGCATAGGTGGTCAGTCCCACGGCGATGCCCAGCCCCACCAGCAGGAACAGGACAATAGTCAGCCGTTTTTTACGGATTGGATGCATCAGATACCTGCCATTCAGTCTTGGGAAACATTAACACGGGTGAAGGCGGCCGGGGCGCCACGGACAACCTGCTGCCCGCTCCTGCCAGCCCGGAACTCGTAACCGCGACGGCAGTACTCAATCACTGCCTTATGGCGGCGGACAGACCAGACCATCATTGTGACCAGCAGGATAAAGAAAACACCGTAGCAGGCCCAGACGTAAGGTCCGTGACCCTCCATGACCAGAAATGCCGAAAAGGAATCAAACGCCATACCTCAGCCCCTCCCGGCCGTAACGTAATCTTTTACCCAGCGAGTTCGCTGCTCGCGTAACAGGATTTCTGTCTGCATCCGTAAACAGGCCAGCCAGCCAAACAAAAGATACAGGCCCAGCACCGAAAGCAACAACGGAACCCACATGTCCGCCGGCATTGAGGGCTTTTCCGTCAGTTTGAACGTGGCCGGCTGGTGCAGGGTATTCCACCATTCCACGGAGTATTTGATAATCGGGATATTCACTACCCCGACCAGTACCAATACCGCTACCGCCCGGGCCGCCGATTTTTCATCATTGATGGCCCGGTCCAGGGCGATCACGCCACCATAAAGGAACAACAGGATCAGCATGGATGTCAGCCGGGCATCCCAGATCCACCAGGTTCCCCAGGTGGGTTTGCCCCACACCGCACCGGTGAACAGAGCCAGGAAGGTCAGCACCAATCCGACCGGTGCCACCGCCTTGACAAAAACATCCGCCAGCTTCATGCGCCAGACCAGGGTCACTACCGCCGCCACCGCCATCATGATGTAGACGGACTGGGCAAGAAAGGCGGTCGGCACGTGAATAAAAATAATCCGGTAACTGTTGCCCTGAAGATAATCCCTGGGCGCGAATGCCAGCCCCCAGACAATGCCCGCCACCAACAGGAGTATGCCGCCCGCCAGCAGCCAGGGCATCAACCGGGTTGCAATCCCGAAGAACCATTTGGGAGAACCCAGCTTGTGAAAGAATTGCCACATCAGATGGTCACCGTCCTACCGTTACGTTGTTTACCCGTTTGACAGACTGATACGAAGCGCCGCTGCCGATGCAAAGGGCGCCAGCGTCAGCGCCAGCACCAGAAATGCGCCCATCAGGGCCACATAGGCGCCGACGGCTGCCCCTTCGGTCGCTGCGGCTACCGTTCCTGTACCAAAAATCAGGACCGGAATGTACAGCGGAATGATCAGCAGGGACAACAGCACCCCCGCCGAACGCAACCCCAGGGTCAATGCCGCACCGATTGAGCCAATCAGGCTCAGCACCGGTGTACCGATCAGCAGCGTTAGACACAAAACTCCGATGGAGTTCCCGTCAAGATGGACCATTACGCCCAAAACCGGCGTTAGCACCACCAGCGGCAAGCCTGTTAACACCCAGTGCGCCGCTGTTTTCGCCAGTACCAGCAGAAACAGGGGCTGGGGCTGAAGCACAAGTTGCTCGAGCGTGCCGTCGTCAAAATCATGGCGAAACAGGT
>Ga0208300_100400_pt1 | contig 33219 bp, 28 predicted proteins | sample 23_taG_FD_184096 | JGI IMG/M metagenome (GOLD analysis project Ga0208300, IMG submission 184096) | Marine viral communities from Cariaco Basin, Caribbean Sea - 23_WHOI_OMZ (SPAdes) (version 2) | ecosystem: Environmental > Aquatic > Marine > Oceanic | place: Caribbean Sea: Cariaco Basin...
AACACCATGAAGGCTCGCCATGCAGCAACAACACAGGATCGGCATCTTTTGGACCTTCATCGAGATAATGTACACGCAGCTCTCCACCCTCGCTGTCGTCGACCATCAAATAATGGGGCGCAAAGTTGTAATCGGGCAGGTTTGCAAAACATGAATCGGGGGTTCTAAGCGTTTTCATAGGGTATCCTTATCCTGATGATGACTTATCCTGATGATGAACAGTAATCGTGCATTTTCAAAAACAACAACAATTAGCATAGCATTGAAGCCATTATCGATGACACAGTTTTTTGGGTCTTCAAGATCGTATTGCTCCTCAGAAAAAAAGCTGTGTGACGTTAAAACTCAATAGATTTGGGTACATACACATCGATAGACAACTTAGGTAACACTTGCAGATATTGAATCAATAAGGGCAAGGTGTCTGTGTGCCAGTCCAAAGGAGCTGGGTTTGTGAGGTTAGGGACGTCTGAGGTATGGTCGCGCGTCTTATTAAAAACAAGTGGGCGTGCAAATAGAGCCGCTCTACGAATACCTTGGTAGCGAACGAGAGAAAAAAGTTGTTGTTGTAAGTCAAGTAACGCGGCAGTAAGCCAACGCGCGCGTGCGGGATGATACGGATGATTGGATATCACAAGATTGGCAATGTGACTGGGTTGGTTGCCATTACTGCTGATCCCAAGTCCAGCTTGCTCACGTGAGCGTTTGTGCAGCATACAACTGCCGACGTTTAGACTACCATCACGGCACGCGCGATAGTAGCGTTGGTAATTATCGGGAAATAAGGTCTTAGTACGGGTCAGCACAGGATCTAAAAAAACGCCTGCGGTGTTGACTGGAAAGATAAGTAGTTGTGCGTTGCTATTTAAAATAGGGGCGTGTGTTAATTGTAGCGTTGCCATTACCAGCCCCTTTCTAAACGTTATGGGTTTATTCTACCGCAGCCTGATCGGTATTATCCGCTTCTAATTTTGCAATTTGTTGTTCAAGTAGCGCAATTTGCTCGGCTTTCATAGCAGTCAATTGTTTATTCATCGCTAATTGTTCAGCAGCCAGCTTTTCTTGTTCTGCCAAGCGTCGTTGCTCATCTTCTAAGCGATCAATCTCCTCTTTGGCGAGACTGTCCGTTTCTGGCAATGGCGCGTTTAAGATAGCATCGGCGTCAAGTACTTGACGGCTAGTATTGGGATCAAGTGTTTGACTACTTGAAGTGGCAGAAAGCGCCGCACTTTCATTGAATGTCGTATCGTTTGTTTCATTATCTAATGGCGTAGCAGACGGCGCTGCTTTGGTTTGTTCAGTTTTTGAGGATGAGCTCTTGATAGGAAGGGTATCGGTCGCAGGCGTGGTGCTTTTCCAAGCAAAGTAACCGATCACTAGCGCGACCAATACCGCAAGCAGCCACCATTTTTGGCGGAGTTTGGCTGAGTGTTTTTCTGATGATTTGGTGGAGCGGGGACGCATTTTTTTACGATTCATACGATGGTCGATTTGGGTCAAAAATGTAAGTAGATATACTATAGCAAACTCAAAATAAAAAACCTATCTATTGCTAGATAGGCTTAAGTTACCTTGAGGGTCACAGCGTTAATGAGATTGAACACATTAACGGTGGCTTTTTAAGGCTTAAACTTCACTGTACCGCTGGTACCAGTAGTCATCGCATCACGAGTCAGCTGATCTTCAAGATGGTTTTTGGCACTGATGGTATCAGGGTCGGGACGATGCTCTGTATGACCACATTGCGTGCACTCGATATACTCATCAGGCGCAGGCGTCACGATGTTGACTTGCACCACCGCATCCATTGCCTGACATTTGGGGCAGCGAACACCGGCTAAGAATTGACGCTTGGGGCGAGGAGATTGATAGCGCATTTAACCCTCCTCATGAGAAGCGTGGGCAGTTGCAGTCTCGGTGTTATTAGCGTTAGCAAAACCGCTGTGACGCAGCAAGGCATCTATACTGGCACTACGACCACGGAAGTTTTCAAAATTGGTCTTGGCAGGGAAACTACCACCCACTGACAGGATGGTGTCACGGAACGCTTTACCCGTTATTGGATTAAAAATACCGTCTTCTTCAAATTTGCTAAAGGCGTCGGCAGAGAGTAGTTCTGCCCATTTATAGGAGTAATATCCTGCCGCATAGCCACCTGCAAAGATATGGCTAAAACCATTGGCGAAGCGGTTATAGTCCGGTGTCTGCATAACAGCGATATCGCTACGCACTGAATTTAGTGTTGCTAATATACCCTCGTAATCCAGCGCTGGCGTGTGCGCATGAATCAATAAGTCAAACAGCGCAAACTCGATTTGACGCAGCGTTTGCATACCGCTTTGGAAGTTCTTCACGGCCAATAACGCATCAAGCTTGTCTTTGGGCAAAGCGTCACCGGTTCCGACATGACTGCTGATAAGCGCTATACCTTCTGCATCCCACGCCCAGTTTTCCATAAACTGACTGGGTAACTCGACCGCATCCCACTCCACACCATTGACACCAGCGACATCACCAACGGACACTTGCGTCAGTAAATGATGGAGACCATGACCGAATTCATGGAACAAGGTCAGCACCTCATCGTGAGTTAACAAACTTGGCTTACCATCTAGGGCTGGGGTGAAGTTACCAACCATAAAGCAAACCGGCAGTTGCTGATGGCCTTGTGCCTCATAGCGATAGCGCGCCTGAAAGCCATTCATCCAAGCGCCGCCGCGTTTACCACTACGGGCAAATAAATCAAAATAAAAACCGCCGAGTAAGTGATCATCTGCATCGAACAACTGGTAAAAACGGACATCGTCATGCCAGCGTGATACAGGTTGGCTATCTGTACCATCGATGCTTTGTGGTTGTGCTTTGATACCGTAGAGACGCTCTACAATCGCAAATAAGCCACTAATGACTTTTGGTAGTGGAAAGTAGGGACGAATTTCTTCTTGCGACAAGCTAAACGCACTTTGCTTGACTTTTTCAGCAAGATAAGCGCTATCCCATGGCTGCAACTCACTAATACCATAATCGCTGGCATACTTTTGCAATTGGGCCAAATCTTGTTCAGCCGTCGGAGTGGCTTGCGCTGCCAAATCGCGTAAGAAAGTTTCAACTTCTGTCACGCTGTCTGCCATTTTTGTCGATAACGACACCTCTGCATAATTACCAAAACCTAATAACTGGGCTTTTTGCTCACGCAGTTGCAGAATTTGGCTCATGATATCAGCATTGTTTAGGGACTCGCCCTTGCTGTTGGTGTGTGTGTCAAACTCAGAGGCGCGAGTGACATAAGCACGGTACAACGTCTCACGCAGACTGCGGTCGTCAGCATGGGTCATGACAGCAAGATAGACAGGTATGTTTAAGCTTGCCATATAATAAGGGGTTGGCAACGCATCGATTTCATCTTGTGTCAGTGCACCGCAAGCAAGCGCGCGTGCTTTATACTGTTCGCCTGCATCTGCCAATAAAGCGAGCCCACTTTCAGTCAGACCTGCTAACTGCTTATCATTCAGCGGTAACGCATAGGCTTGCGTGGCATCCAAAACATGATCAGAAAACGCCGCTGACAGCGTGGACAGCTCACTTTGAACCGCCGCAAATGTTTCTTGCTCAGCTTTAGGCAATGCCACACCTGATAGCTCAAAGCTTCTTAGCGCAAGCTCAACCGCTCGCGCACGGGCGGGTGACAGCGAGGCAAAAAATGTCTCATCGTTAATGATCGTTTGATAACGGCTAAATAACGGCTGATGCTGTCCCACACGTGTGCCATAAGCAGATAGCTTCGGTAGCAGTTCATGATGTACATAACGGGTCTCATCGTTGCTCATGACACTATTTAAGTGTGACAAAATACCCCAGCTGCGATCCAATGCCACATTCATATGATCAAAAGTCATCACATCCGCTAATGCTTGTTCGGCACTGATGTCAACCGTGTCACTACTTTGGTCTGTTGCTGCGCTCATTTGGTCTAAAAACGCATTGGCAGCATTGATCGCGTTGAGGACTTCATTTTGTAAGGTTTTTGGCGTCGCACTGGCAAAATCAACGAGGTGTAAGTCTGGAGAAATAGAGTTCATAAAGGTATCCGATAGTATCGTCATAAGTGAGTAGGTTATTATTGAATAAGGTGTCACACATAGGTAGTTGAAAATAAAAGAAGCGCATCTTGCTGATGACTGTCCCTACTCGTGCGGCGCTTTACATGTACGCTAGAGGCGTCGATAAACCCTTCTCAGCAGCACTACACGTTTTAAAGTGAGACGTTTTAGCTTACTGGCTTACCGCCCGAACACATAGCGCACAAGGATTCTGATCTCTTTTATCTTCGACAGTTTTACGTATTAGGTATATAAAAGATGGGTTCATTTGGCAAGAATGCAACCTGCATAAGGTCAATGTCGGAGCAGAGTGAGCATTGCTGCACAAAAAAGCGCCAAAAAAGCTAGATCGATCTTTTAACAATATAGTTTGTTCTACTTACAAAGCGCTATCATTTGCTTGCAAATTAACCCTACAGCGGGTTAGGTTCAACTGTTAGCATCATTGTAATGGAATACGAAAATAATCTACTGACTCAAATACTAACAGTGTCTGTTTACTAACACTGCCATTAAAAAATAACGTGATTAAAAAAGCATTGTGAAAAGACAATAGCATTATAAAGAGTGTCATTATAACGTGTCATATCAGCGGTCAGATAAAAAAGGAAGGATGAAAAAATGTCAATAAATAGAAGGACAGAAACTTATTTCTCAACCTAACAATGATAAGTGGTAGCCAAGCCAAAAATTAACACACAGAAAAATTATAACGTTAAGAGTAAATGATAATAAAACAAGGAGCACTATATATGAAAGCGACTCTCAAAAGTTTACGTCAGACCAAAGCCAATCCTGCGGTAAGTATCTTTGTTAAGACGCATCGTGAGCATCCTGCCAACGATCAAGATCCAATTGCCCTAAAAAACCAATTAAAAGTAGTCGAAGAACGTTTGACCAACGAGTATGATAAACGGACGGCGACTACAATTTTAGACAATATCCATGCTAAGACCAATGAGCTTAATCATAACTATAACCTTGATACCTTAGCGATATTTGCGAGTACTGATGATGTGCAAATCATTCGTATGCCAATTGATACAAAAGAGCGGGTGATCATCTCAAATCGTTTTGCGACTCGTGACTTGGTTCGTGATATGGCAAGTTCGGTGCACTATTACACGGTCGTGCTGACGCGTGATAATGCGCGCTTAATCGAAGCATCCAATGATCGTGTCATTAGAGAGTTCGATAAAGATGATGATATCCAAAACAATATGGAAAACATCCAGTTCCCTATCGAGAACAATGGTCTGTACACGACCGGAGATGGAGGTTCTGATCGCTCATCGAATAATGAAAGCAGTCATTTAAAAGAGTTCTTTAACCAAGTAGATAAGAGTGTCCAAGAGCTGTGGGGCGAGCACAAAATGCCTCTTGTCATCGTTGGTGATGCCAAAAACATTGGCTACTATAAAGAAGTCTGTGACCGTCCAGATAACATCATTGCCACCGTCTCAAATGCGACCAATTTAGATGATGGGAGCGCTCAGCATATCGTCGATAGCGTCCAAGAAGCGGTAGAAGGATATCGTACGTCGTTACATCAAGCGGCCATGGGAGAGATTGATAAAGCTCGCGGCGCCAGTATGTTACAGACTGATTTACAAGAAATTTATCGCAGTGCTTTCCAAGGAGCGGGCGAGACGCTCTATGTCCGTCGCGGCTATATGCAACCTGCCACTATCGATGAAAAGGCGCAAACCTTGAGTATGGCAGATGATGCTAGCGCAGAAGGCGTCACCGATGACGCTGTTGGTGAAATCATTGAGCATGTGATTCATAATGGCGGTGAGGCGGTATTTATGCCCCAAGATATCATGGGTGAAGATCAACCGATTGCTCTGGTGACTCGCTACTAATTGGTACTATTTATGAATGATGGTTAATGACGAATTAGCCATTGAGAGAATATAGGTATAATATGAGAGCATTGTTTCGATAAGAATCAATGCTCTTTTTATATCAATGGCCTCTATACTTTTATTTACTTTTGACCATCATTTTGATGAAGTGCTATCAACCCTTATGCTATAAATACTGAGTTTATGACTAATAACATTATGACTAATACATCCTCTTTTATCCTAACCAGCTACAACATTCATAAAGGCATGTCGCCTATGAATCGTCAGGTGAAACTTCAGGGGATTGCCCAAGCCCTTGATATCATCGGCTCTGATGTGCTGTGTCTGCAAGAAGTGCAAGGTCAAAATCTCAAACGCAATCTGCAATACAATGAATACCCCGACCAATCACAACATGAATGGTTTGGTGAGTATCTACAATTGCAAAACAGCTACGGTAAAAACTCAGAGTATGAAAATGGTCATCATGGCAACGCGGTACTCAGCCGTTTTCCTCTAGATCCAAAGCACAATGTCAATATCACCGTCAATAAACTTGAGCAGCGCGGGGTCTTGCACTGTGAGGTGCAGCCAGTAGGGTGGGATAGGCCTGTGGTCGTGTTGTGTGCGCATTTGAATTTGTTTGAGCGTGATCGTATCAAGCAATATGAGGCCATTGCCAATTATATCCGCAACGAGATAGCCAGAGACCAGCCATTGATCTTGGCTGGGGATTTTAATGATTGGAAAAAGATGTCTTGCGATAAGCTTGCCACCAGCTTGGGTATGACCGAGGCCTTTAAAGAATGTCACGGCAAGCTATCGCCGACATTCCCAGCCAAACTGCCTGTGCTGAGTTTAGATCGTATCTATATACGTAATCTAAAAGTTAAAGACGCATGGGTGCATACGGGTAAGCCATGGTCGACATTATCAGATCACTTACCCATCAGTGCGGAACTGGCGCTGGTATAACAGGATTTAAAAAAGTACCAAAATAGCCACTAGATTATCATAGAGGTTTCCCAACAAAGTAACAGATGCATATAAGGATATATAACGATGTCTACTCTTTCTAACAAGCCACTACCAACGAGCCAGTGCGCCGTACTCATACGTGAATTTGGTGAACCTGAGGTGATGAAATATCAGGATGGTGTCGATATTCCTGAGTTACAGGATGATCAGGTTTTGATCAAAGTCGCCTATGCCGGTATCAATCCCGTCGATTATAAAACCCGCCAAGGCAAGGGCTGGGGTGCAGACAATATTCAAAAAGAAAAATTCGACAAGGGTCAGCCTGCCATTTTAGGGTTTGACGTTGCAGGTGAGGTTGTGAGCAGTAACAGCGAGCAGTTTGCGATTGGCGACAGTGTGGCAGCTTTGACTTTTAATGGGGGTTGTTATGCCGAGTACGTGGCAGTCGATGCCAAGCTGTTGGCAAAAGTTCCAGAGACTGTCAGCTTGGAGCAGGCGGGTGCGCTGCCTTGTATTGGCCAAACCGCCCTACAATTTGTGGATTTTGCTGATATTAAAGACGATGAGCATGTCGTGATAAATGCGCCAGCAGGCGGGGTCGGCCATTTACTGATTCAGTTGTTAATGGATAAAGTCACTAAAAATAATAATAAAGTCACCGTCATTTGCTCGCCAGAAAAATATGCCAAACTCGATGAGCTAGTAGATAAGTCTAAGCTGACAAGCTGGATTGATTATACCAAGGATGGGGATTTTCCTGAGTTGCAAGCTGATGTGTTGCTCGACTTGGTGGGCGGTGAGGCAGGCGTTCGCGCGCTGAGTGTGCTCAAATCTGGCGGGCGCGTGAATGTACTGCCAACCATTTGGGTCGATAAGCTCAAAGAAGCAGGCAAGCAAAAAAGTTTAGACGTGGCGGGTTACAAAGCGCAGCGTAGTGGCCAAGATATGGCGCGTGTTTTACAGCTCGTTGCAGATGGCACGCTGACCTTAAAGATTCAGCAAACGTACCCGTTATTGGACGTGGTGGCGGCTCATCATGAGCTACAAAAAGGTGATGCTTTTGGCAAAATCGTTTTGAAAGTTAGTTAAAGGAGAGTTGCCGGAAGGTGAGACTGATACGTCCCGCCGCGACGGTTTTAGTCTTAGTGATAGTGTGCTTCCAAAAGGTTTGAGTATTGCCATGCATGACGATCAGCTGACCTGACTCAAGATAAAGCTCGACTTTATCTTGAGTTTTTTTATGCTTAAAGACAAACTTGCGCGTGGCGCCAAGTGATAAAGAGGCGATGATTGGCTGATTCCCCAGCTCTTTTTCGTCATCCGCATGATACCCCATACCCTCTGCACCAGAAGGATAATAGTTCAGCAGACAAGAGTTAAAATTCGCTGAAATTCCCACTTTTAATAGGGCTTGCTCAACATACTGTTTTACGGTGACTACTGTGTTTGACCATGGTATGGCGCGACGCACTTCCCCTGAATAACGGTAGCTTGCATCATCTGCCCCCATCCAGACGATTTGGCGAGTCGTCACATGGGTTTTGCCAAATAGTGTGACGATGTCAGCATGCCACGGCAGCTCCGTTAAAAGGGTGTCATACAGCTCATTAGATTTATCAATAACAATACCCAGATCATTCACCTCACCATCATAAGGCAATAAATTGTCTGTGGGGGCTGGGGCAAAAAGATCGGTCATGGCTAGGCTTATCTATATTTATTGTTTTCATAATGATCGATGATGACTTGTGCACACTGTTCAGGCGCTTCCATCGGCAGCAGGTGACCGTAATCTGGGAGAGAAATGATGCTTTTGTCAGGCACAAATTTTTGCCACTGTTTGCGCACTTTTGCATTAATAAATAAAGTTGGCTTACCAGTGATCAGAGTATACGGGCAACTGAGCTGCTTAAGGACTGCATCGATATGCGGCGCGGCAAAATAGTTGGCCAGCTCTTGCTCTGGCGCAAACGTAAGCCCATAGCTGCCATCGGGGTTTTTGGTCAAGCTGTGTTCTGCAAACACTCGTAAGTGGTCGTCACTGATACGTCTGTAAGCCCGTTGGCGGCGCAGATGCTCGTAGTAGTTATTGACGTCTGACCAGATAGATCGTTTGGCTCGGGTGCTCTTGAATGGCTCGCGGCCCAGCAAAAGCTTACGTGGCAGCAAGTTATACAGCGTCGCTTGTTTTTTGGTAAAGGTCACAGGCTCTATCAAATAGAGCTGTGAAAATAGCTCGGGGCGTTTGGCGGCGGCCATCGCTGTGGCAGTTGCGCCTTGTGAATGGCCAATACCAACGACAGGCTTATCCTGTGTCTTTTCTAAAAACTCAATAAGAATATCCGCATCTTGCTCGCGTGTGAGGCGATGGTTTTGCGGTTTATCGTACCAATAGCCGCGTAGGGCAAGCGAGCTTATATCAAAGTCACTCGCCAGTTTACTTAATAGTGGCGTATAAGTGCCCACGGTAAAGCTGTTGCCCGCATAAAAATGCGCTGGGACACGTGTGCGTGTGCCGGAATGTGACGTTTGAGTCAGCTGGTTTAGATCATAGTAGCGCGCTTGTTTACCACTAAGATGAATGCGGTTTGTAAATGCTTCCATAAAATAAACACGTCCTTGTGAATGACTTTTTTAATGAGAGTTGACGGTGGTTAGTCAGCTGTCTTCTCCTAAGAAGCCGCCACTTTGACGTTGCCACAACCGTGCGTAGACACCGTTTAGTGACAATAGCTCATCATGGCTGCCTTGCTCGATTATATGCCCTTTGTCCATGACCACCAATCGATCAAGTGCGGCAATGGTAGAAAGACGATGGGCGATTGCAATAACCGTTTTGCCCGTCATCATATCATTTAGGCTCTCTGTAATGGCAAACTCAATCTCAGAATCAAGTGCACTGGTGGCTTCGTCCAACAGCAAAATCGGTGCGTTCTTTAGCATAACACGTGAGATCGCGATACGCTGACGTTGCCCGCCAGAGAGTTTGACGCCGCGTTCACCCACTTGCGTATCGAGACCAGTGTTGCCTTTATCATCGTATAAGTCTTTAACAAAATCCCAAGCTTGGGCTTGTTTGGCGGCCATCATAATCTCCTCATCGGTCGCATCAGGACGACCGTAAGCGATATTCTCACGGACCGTGCGATGCAATAAGGAGGTATCTTGGGTCACCATACCGATCTGTTGGCGTAACGACTCTTGAGTGACTTCATCGATGGCTTGTTCATCGATCAGGATTTTACCGCTATCCACATCAAAAAAGCGCAATAACAAGTTAACGAGAGTAGACTTTCCTGCGCCTGAGCGCCCCACCAAGCCGATCTTCTCTCCTGGTTCGATGTCCAAATAGAAGTTATCAAGCAGTTTGATAGTGTTAGATGACGCTGGAGCATTGATGGTATTGGCAGGTTTGCCCTTAATATCGTCGCTGTCGTTTTCATAGCTAAAATCAACGTGATCAAAGACGATATGACCGTCCGTGACTTTTAAGGCAGGCGCATTTGGTTTATCCATGATCGTCTGCGGAGCGGATAAGGTGCGCATGCCATCTTGTACCGTCCCGATACTTTCAAATAGACTGGCGGTTTGCCACATAATCCAGCGCGTCAGACCATTCAAACGTAGGGCCATCGCTGTTGCGGCAGCAATCGCGCCAACCCCAACCGCTCCTTGTTGCCACAAATACAAACCAATACCCACCGTGCCGCTGACTAAAATCACACTGATAAGATGGGTCGAGACTTCTAAATAGCTGACCCAGCGCATTTGTGCATGAACGGTACCTAAAAACTGCCCCATGGCGTTTTTGGCATAACTCAGCTCACGGCGCGAGTGACTAAACAGCTTAACTGTCATGATATTGGCATAAGCGTCGGTAATACGGCCCGTCATTAACGCCCGAGCATCTGCTTGTACAATGGCCGTTTGTTTGAGTTTGGGAATAAAGTACCAAATAGTGAGCGCAACTAAGATGAGCCAAACAATAAACGGAATTAATAACAGGCTGTCGAGATTAAATAAGATGACACCTGAGGTGATAAAATAGACAGTGACATACATAAACATGTCGGTCACGGTCATCACCGTATCACGAACTGCCAGCGCGGTTTGCATCACCTTGGCTGAGACGCGCCCTGAAAATTCATCTTGATAAAACTGCATCGATTGTCCAAGCATGCGCTGATGAAAACGCCAGCGCATCTGCATTGGAAACACACCTTGCAAGGTCTGAAAATGTACAAATGATGACAATGCAATCCATATGGGACTCAGGATCATGACCGCCAGCATCAAGAGCAACATGTCGCCTTTTTCTAGCCATAGATTCTCTGGTGTATAAACGCCCAGCCAGTCGACGATATTACCGATCCAAGCGAACAACATTGCCTCATAGATACCGATACCCGCAGACAAAATCATGAACAACAATAGCCAGCCGCGTAAACCCTTGGTACACGCCCACATAAATTTTAGCATGCCATCACGAGGTGACGGCAGCGGCATGGGTGTCTCAGGAAACGCAGGTAAGCGGTTTTCAAAAAAGCGAAATAGAGCATTCATAGGCAGTCATAAAACATCAATAGCAGTACGCCAAAATCAACGACATTACTCGTTATTTTGAATCTTTACTGTTGTTATTAGGGTTGCGCACTATTTTAGCAAAATTCGCAATTAGACCTGCATGCTAATTGTAATTTGACCGCTGCCGTTGTAGTCACAAGCCCTCGTTTTTATCAATAAGACAAAAGCCAATAAATAGATTGCTGTGTAAGACATACTTTGTTACATTCTCTGATTTCAATCTGTTTAAGTGTCTCTATCTGTTTACAGTCATGGATAGATAGAACGCTGGCTTGGCTTAAGTAGAGTTAGCCTCTTACTCTGAACATGAGGATAGTCAATCCGCAAAAATTGCGGTGCAAAAAGCAAAAGGTAGAAGCGCATGATGTATTTAACGATAGCGGTGCTTTGCAGTGTCGCCGTTTCCGTGTTACTAAAAATATTACGACAAAAAGAGGTGGATATACGCCAAACCATCGTCGCGGGTTATCCCGTCGCGTTTTTGCTGACTTGGTTTTTGCTAAAACCCGATATCAGCGCAGTGAGGACGCTTGGCGATGCGTGGGGTATTATTATCGCGCTTGCTGTGCTGCTGCCAGCTGTGTTTATCGTCCTTGGGCGCGCCATTGAGGCGGTCGGTATGGTCGCAACCGATGCCGCTCAGCGTTTATCTTTGATCATTCCGATCGTGGCCGCTTTCTTATTGTTTGGTGAGCTGCTGACGGGTACGCGTGTATTGGGATTGGTATTAGGGTTTTTGGCACTAGGAGCGCTGATCTATCGTCCACAGCAAGAGCAGGCTGATATTAGCAAAGACGCCAAACGTACACCGCTTTGGTTGTTTGGCGTATGGGCGGGTTACGGCGTTATCGATATCTTATTTAAGCAAGTTGCCAAGCAGGGCGCGGCCTTTCCGCTTACGTTATTTGTCAGTTTTGGTTTGGCAGGGCTTTTATTGTTGATTTACCTGCTCATCACTCGGGTGCGCTGGCAAGGGAATGCGCTGGTAGCGGGGTTATTACTAGGCGCGCTTAACATGGGAAATATTTATGCTTATGTACGGGCGCATCAAGTGTTGTCCGAGTCTCCAAGTATCGTTTTCACGGGTATGAATGTGGGGGTCATCGCGGTCGCTACATTGATTGGGGTCGGGGCGTTTAAAGAAACCCTAAACCGTATGAATGTCATCGGTCTATTACTCGCGATTGGCTGTGTGGGCGTACTGTTTTTGATTTGATGATTTTCGCGTAAATCTGGCAGAGGTAAGCGATTTTACAAAAGCTTTAACGTATCAGATATAGGCAGGCAGGGCGTCCTATGATAAGGTTATCTATAAGCAGTAAGGCTGGTTTAGGCTGACAAGACTCTGTTTATTTTATGACATTTGATCTCAATAACTAAAAATAGGATGCCCACTCAATGGAATACGAAAAGCAATTACAGCGCATAAAAAACGGTTCAGGTTTCATTGCAGCACTTGATCAAAGCGGCGGCAGCACACCAAAAGCCCTAGAAAATTATGGTGTGAGTAGTGCGGATTATGATAACGATGAAGCAATGTTTGACTTGGTGCATGAGATGCGTGCCCGTATTATGACTTGTGATGCTTTTGATAGTGAGCGGGTGCTTGGGGCGATTTTATTCGAAGACACCATGGAGCGTGAAGTCAACGGTAAACCGACGGCTAACTATCTGTGGGAAGACAAAAACATTGTGCCGTTTTTAAAGGTGGATAAGGGTCTGGCTGAAAAAATGAGCGGTGTACAAGTCATGCGGCCGATGCCAAGTTTAGATTTGCTATTAGATAAGGCAAAAAACTATCCTGTATTTGGCACCAAAATGCGCTCTGTGATTTACGAGCCAAGCGCCGATGGTATTGAACTGGTTGTGCAGCAGCAGTTTGATGTGGCAAAGCAAATACTCTCAAAAGGCTTGATGCCAATCGTTGAGCCAGAAGTGGATATTAACAGTGCCAAAAAGCACGATTGTGAGCTGCTGTTAAAGGCAGATATCTTGCGTAATCTGGAACGCTTAACTGATGATCATCAAGTGATGTTAAAGCTGACACTGCCGGAAGAATCAGGCTTTTACCAAGCGCTGGTTGATCATCCAAAAGTGCTGAAGGTAGTGGCGCTATCAGGTGGCTACAGCCGTAGTGAGGCGTGTGCTAAGCTCAAACAAAACCCAGGTATGATTGCGAGCTTCTCCCGTGCTTTTACTGAAGGCTTAAGCCGTCAGCAAAGCGATGATGAGTTTGCTGAGACTATTACAACTTCAATCGAAGAAATCTATCAGGCATCAAAAGTGTAGTAGTCACCCATAAAGCAGTATAAAAAGCCCTACTAAATAAGTGTGTAAATACTTAAATAGTAGGGCTTTTCTTGCTTTAAGTGTACAGCTTATTAAGCTTACACCTCTTTATATAACTGACGTCCTTCCTTGTTATATTTCGCAGTCATCTCTGCCATACCTTGACGTATTTCTTCAGCGCTGGCCGCACCCACTTGTCCGACAAGTTCAGTATTCACTTCTTTGATCAGATGTTCCGCATCGGTCAAATCGCCCGTTTGCGGCGTTACCTTTTTATTAGCCACCTCTTGATCCAGTCCCGCTGCATACTCGCGCACGTTTTGCGTAATCTTCATCGAGCAGAATTTTGGGCCACACATGGAGCAAAAATGCGCAGACTTATGCGCGTCTTTTGGTAGCGTCTCGTCGTGATATTCGCGTGCGGTGTCTGGATCAAGCGCCAGATTGAACTGATCATCCCAGCGGAACTCAAAGCGCGCTTTGGATAACGCATTATCACGCGCCTGTGCACCGGGATGGCCTTTGGCAAGGTCGGCTGCGTGGGCCGCAATCTTATAAGTGATGATACCGTCTTTGACGTCTTTCTTATTGGGCAGACCCAAATGCTCTTTTGGCGTGACATAACAGAGCATCGCCGTCCCAAACCAGCCAATCATCGCAGCCCCTATGGCACTGGTGATATGGTCATAACCTGGGGCGATATCAGTCGTTAAAGGCCCTAACGTATAAAAAGGCGCATCAGCACACAGCTCAAGCTGCAAATCCATATTTTCTTTGATACGGTTCATCGCGACGTGGCCAGGCCCTTCGATCATCACCTGTACGTCATGCTCCCATGCCACTTTGGTCAATTCGCCAAGTGTCCGTAGCTCGCCAAATTGCGCTTCATCATTGGCGTCTTGCAGGCAGCCGGGACGCAGACCATCACCCAAGCTAAACGCCACGTCATACTGTTTCATGATTTCGCAAATATCTTCAAAATGTGTGTACAAAAAGCTCTCTTTATGATGCGCAAGACACCACTGTGCCATGATAGAGCCACCGCGTGAGACGATACCTGTTAAGCGTTTGGCAGTGAGCGGCACATAGCGCAGCAGTACGCCGGCATGAATGGTGAAGTAATCCACTCCTTGCTCTGCCTGCTCAATCAAGGTGTCGCGAAATATCTCCCATGTTAAGTCTTCTGCCACGCCATCGACTTTTTCTAATGCTTGATAAATCGGTACGGTACCAATCGGCACTGGCGAGTTACGAATCAACCATTCACGGGTTTCATGAATGTGGTTGCCCGTTGATAAGTCCATAATGGTATCGGCACCCCAACGCGTGGCCCACGTCATTTTTGAGACTTCTTCATCGATAGAAGAGCCAAGCGCTGAGTTGCCAATATTGGCATTGATTTTGACCAAAAAATTGCGTCCGATGATCATCGGTTCGGATTCAGGATGATTGATATTGTTTGGGATGATAGCGCGTCCAGCAGCCACTTCACTGCGTACAAATTCAGGCGTGATGATTTTTGGTGTGTTGGCACCAAAGCTCTCGCCATCATGTTGGCGCATGTCGGTCAGCTCATGCTGCTTTTGTGTCTCGCGAATGGCGATATATTCCATCTCAGGAGTGATGATGCCGCGACGCGCGTAGTGCATTTGCGTGACATTTCCTGACAAGCCGTCGCCCGTTTTAGCGCGACGTGGTTTATCGATATGAGCAAATCTTAGATTGGCCGTACTGATATCGCGAGCACGCGCTTGCCCGTATGAGCTAGACAGCCCGCTTAGCTGTTCGGTATCACCGCGCTCATTTATCCAGTTTTCACGCAGTTTTGGCAGTCCACGCGTGAGGTCGATATCAACATTGGGATCGGTATAGACGCCTGAGGTGTCATACACATAAAACGGTGGGTTATGTTCGCCATCTTTGTTACCGGTGCCGCCAACAGGGGTATCAGCCAAGCTGATTTCACGCATGGGTACTTGGATATCAGGTCTTGAGCCTTCGATATAGACTTTACGGGAGGCAGGTAGGATACGATGCAGGTCGCGTGCGTCTTCTTCGAAGCGTGCGTCACTTGCCGCGCGGTGGGCAGGCGTTTTTAGAGCGTCTGCTTTTTTGTCTGATTTGACAGTGGTGGCGTCAGCGGACTCTGACGTAAGCGGTGTGTGATGGGCTGGGTTAGGCGTTTGAGCCTGTTGTGTCATTGCGGTGGTGTCTGAGATAGTCATATGCTGTCCTAGCGTGTTGGTTTTTGAATAAAAGCAACACCGCCAGTAGCTGCGGGGGCAAGTCTCCATCATCTAGACAAGTTTATATTATGAGTACACGGCTGCGACCAAAAAATATCGTCACAGGTGATGGTCATCAAATATTGGACGCAGCTTTATATCCTCTCTCGTATCTGGACATGCGTTACGCATATTAAGACAGTAGTGATGATACAAATGTATTTCTACGCGTCCTTTGTCATAAATAACAAAGTGCTTAAGACTTCCCTGCGTCGGTACTAACCGCATCAGGTTCGGCGGGTGATCTCTCAGCGAATGTATCAAAGCGACTACTTTAATAAAGTAGGCCAATGCTACACCGCACCCCGAGTCTGTCAGTGTTGTAAATCCTCTCCATACTAGCAAAATTCTATCCTAACGGCTAATGGTATTTGGCCAGAAATATCAGGCTTTATGCGGGCAGTTTGATATTTCTACGACTATGAGCCCTTAGAACCAGTGAGTGACCAGTGAGGGTAAAGTTCTACTGTGAATAGACGGTAGGTAGGATATCCAAATATTATGTAAAGCGCATGAAAGATTCAAGAGGTTGTCATTAAACTGTCATAAAGATTTGGCAACATAGCTCCCATGTCGCACACAATGCTTTTTTGTACCGTTGTTAAACTTCAGGAGTCCTACATGCGTTATTCGTTATTAGCAGTGGCCGTCAGCTGTACCTTAGCACTTACGGCGTGTAACAAATCGACCGATACATCAGAGCCAGCTGCTGATAATAGCAGCGCTGTCACAACCACGGAAACCACCACTCAGACTCAGGCAACCCCTGCTGCTGGCACAGGTTTTAAGTCTGCTGAAAATATCGCCATGAATATCACTGGGGCAGGGGCTTCATTCCCGCAGCCTATCTACGCCAAATGGTCTTACGACTACAACGCTGCGACTGGTGGTCAAGTTAACTACCAATCAATCGGTTCTTCTGGTGGTATCAAACAAATTCAATCAAAAACAGTCGATTTTGGGGCGTCTGATGCGCCTTTGACACCTGAAGAGCTGGATGAAGCGGGTCTTATTCAATTCCCAACGGTCATCGGCGGCGTGGTACCCATTGTCAATATTGATGGTGTTGAGCCAGGCGAGCTGAAATTGGATGGTGAAACTTTAGCCGATATCTATTTGGGTAAAATCAATAACTGGAATGACCCTGCCATCAAAGCATTGAATCCAGATTTGAGCTTACCTGATGCGGCGATTACCACCGTATTCCGCTCAGACGGTTCAGGCACGACTTTTAACTTTACTGACTACCTTGCCAAAGTGTCACCAGACTGGAGCGACACCGTTGGCGTTGATAAGACCGTCAAATGGCCAACCTCTGCTACTGGTGCTGGCGGCAAGGGTAATGAAGGCGTTTCAAGCTACGTCAACCGCATGAAAAACTCGATCGGCTATGTGGAATACGCTTACGCTAAGCAAAACGACATGTCACACACGGCTCTCAAAAACGCAGCTGGCAACTTCGTACAGCCTTCTGCAGAAACTTTTGCCGCAGCGGGTGATATTGACTGGTCACAGCAAGAAGGCTTTTATAAAGTCATCACCAATTCTGAGACTGAGCAAGCATGGCCAATCGCTGCTGCAACCTTCATCTTGGTGCACAAGCAGCCAGAGAATCCACAGCAAGTCGCTGGTGTATTGAACTTCTTTGATTGGGCCTACACCCAAGGCGATGATGACGCTATGGCGTTAGATTATGTGCCTTTCTCTGATACCGCCGTGGCGTTATTCAAAGAAAAGTGGAACGAGGTAAAGGGCAGTGATGGACAGCCAGTATATAAGCCTGCGCAGTAACTTCACTATCCTAGATACTGTTTAATAATTGCTCATTTTCCTCTCAAATCACTATTCTTCGGTAGTGGTTTGAGGGGTTTTATCACAGCAAATTTAAAGAACATTTGAAGTTTGTTGTCATAAAACTGAATGAACACACTGGTTTTTTGAATTCACTCTATTCAATGCTGAGACACTTATGAATGACTTAAGGTCCCAACTGGCCAAACAAAAACGTTACGATACCCTGTTTGTCAACGCCACCAAGGCTTTTGCCCTACTGGTGCTTTTATCTTTAGGCGGCATTTTAGTCTCTTTAATCATAGGGGCGTGGCCGAGCATTCAAGAGTTTGGCTTGGGCTTTTATACCAGCAATAACTGGGACACGGTTGCCAATGAGTACGGTGCGCTAGCGCCTATCTACGGCACGCTGGTAACCTCGCTTATTGCGATTGTCATTGCTGTACCCGTGAGCTTTGGGATTGCCATATTTTTAACCGAGATGTGCCCCACCTTTCTAAAAAAACCACTTGGTATTGCCATTGAGCTGTTGGCAGGTATTCCTTCTATTATTTACGGTATGTGGGGACTGTTTGTCTTTGCGCCTTTTTTTGGCGATCACATTCAGCCGTGGTTCATTGAACACGTTGGCCCTTTACCTATTATCGGTGAATTATTTACGGGCGCGCCTATGGGGCTGGGCATGTTTACCGCTTCATTGGTCCTTGCCATCATGATCATTCCTTTTATCGCCGCTACCATGCGCGATGTCTTTTCTGTCGTGCCGGATTTATTAAAAGAGTCAGCTTACGGTATGGGGGCAACGACGTGGGAGGTCATGTTTAAGATTATCCTGCCTTATACCAAAGCAGGCGTCGTCGGCGGCGTTATTTTGGGATTGGGCCGGGCACTGGGTGAAACGATGGCGGTGACTTTCTTAATTGGTAACGCCTTTAATATCAGTCCAAGTCTGTTTACCTCTGGAGTGACGATTACCTCAGCCTTGGCCAACGAGTTTGCAGAAGCGTCCAGCGAGCTACATCTGGCTTCCTTACTACACTTAGGCCTAATCCTATTTGTCATTACCTTCATCGTGCTGTCTTTGGCTAAGCTGATGCTGATGCGCATGGATAATAAAGCGGGCAATCGATAGGCCTGAGATTGACTTCTTAGGCTTGGTTTAGGTTCGACAGACTTTGAGAAAGAGTGATAAAAGACATGGGAAATAAATATGATGCCTGCTAACAATGCTACTAACACGATCAATGCGCCGTTACCAGTGAAGACAAGTTTTGAAGGACGTTATAACAAACACCTTTATAACAAGCGCCGCTGGGCCAATAAGCTCGGTCTAGGCTTTGCGATGTCGGCGATGGTTTTTGGGTTGTTTTGGTTGTTTTGGATTTTGTTTACGTTGTTTGTCGAAGGCTTTCAAGGCATCGTACAACTGCCTGTATTCACGGCCGATACCCCGCCGCCTATGAGTGCAGGCGGTTTACGTAACGCCATTGTCGGCTCCATCATGTTGGCCTTTTCAGGATTGTTTATCGGCGCGCCGATTGGATTGATGACAGGTATTTATTTATCTGAATTTTCTCAAGGCAGTATGCTTGGCAAAGTGACGCGCTTCTTAAACGATATTTTGCTCTCCGCACCATCGATTGTGATTGGTCTCTTTATTTATGCATTAATGGTAAAGGGACAAAGCTTCTCTGGCTGGGCAGGCGCGTTGGCATTAGCACTGATTGTGATTCCTGTGGTTGTGCGTACCACGGAAAATATGCTCAATCTAGTGCCCAACAGTATTCGTGAAGCGGCCTATGCACTCGGCACGCCTAAATGGAAAATGGTGACGCAGGTAACTATTAAAGCGGCGCGTGCAGGACTCACCACTGGGGTGCTATTGGCCTTTGCCAGAATCACTGGTGAGACGGCGCCCTTGCTGTTTACCGCATTGAACAATCAATATTTCAGTACCGACATGAGTCAGCCCATTGCCAATTTACCCAATACCATCTATCAGTTTGCAATGAGTCCTTATGACAACTGGCACACCTTGGCGTGGGCGGCAGCACTCCTTATCACGACCTCTGTCTTGGTACTAAATATTTTGGCGAGATTCATTGGTGGTCGCAGCCAAAGTAGATAGCAGTCAGACCAAATAAATCTGACGATACATCCCATGACATCGAGCATTTACTTGAACTTATATGAGCTTTAATTGAGCTAGGTTGGATAAAATTATGAATGACGTCATCAGCAAAGTTCGTACAAAAACGACTGTTAATCGCTTCAATGAGACAACAAGCGATCAGACAAAAGGCAGTCTATTAAACAGACCTATGGCTACTAGCTCGCAGATGGAGCAACCAGATATTGCCAGCTTAACCAAACAAACCCGCCACGACATTCCTAAAAACATGCCAGCTGCAAAAATGCAGATTCGTGACCTAAGTTTTTATTATGGTGACTTTCAAGCGCTAAAAAACATCAATATTGATATCCCAGACAAAAAAGTGACCGCCTTTATCGGGCCATCAGGTTGCGGTAAGTCGACATTATTACGTACATTTAATCGTATGTACGATCTATACCCCGGTATGCGCGCAGAAGGTACTATCAATTTGGATGGCAACAATATCTTGGGTAAAGATGTCGATGTGAACTTGTTACGCGCGCAGGTTGGTATGGTCTTTCAAAAACCCACACCGTTTCCGATGTCAATTTACGACAATGTTGCGTTTGGCGTACGCCTCTATGAAAAATTGAGCAAGTCTGAGCTGGATCATCGTGTGGAGTGGGCGTTAAAGAAATCGGCATTGTGGCCTGAGGTAAAAGACAAGCTAAAAGCCTCTGGGTTGTCTTTATCAGGTGGGCAGCAGCAACGCCTGTGTATCGCGCGTAGTGTCGCGACCAAGCCTGAAGTGTTGTTACTCGATGAGCCAACGTCAGCACTCGATCCTATCTCGACTGGTGCTATCGAGGATCTGATTGAGGATTTAAAACAGGATTACACCATTGCGATTGTTACTCATAACATGCAACAAGCCGCCCGCGTGTCAGACTACACCGTTTACATGTATTTGGGTGACATGATTGAGATGGGAGAGACGGATCAGATATTTACCAAGCCTGCCCAAACCGCGACGGAAGACTATATTACGGGTCGTTATGGCTAATATTGAGCGTCTTATTGTTAACCAGTATCCAGCGCCTGTCATTGGTTCAACTTAAAAGATATACCGTTTCACCAAAATATGGATTTTAGGGAATACCTCTTATGCAAAGTGATAAGCATATCTCCAAAAGTTTTGATCAAGATCTTGATGAAGCCATCCGTCTGTTTTTGTACATGGGCGATAGCGCGGCCAACCAAGTGACCAAAGCGATCCATGCGCTGATTGATAAAAATGAGGCGCTGGCGCAAGAAGTCATCGATATGGACTTTGACATCAATCGGATGGAAGTGGCGCTCGATGAGCACATTTTGTTATTGGTTGCCAAACGTCAGCCAGCTGCCAGCGATTTACGTTTGGTGATGTCCATCAGTAAAGGCGTGGTGGATTTAGAACGTATTGGGGATGAAGCGGTTAAAATTGCCCAGATGGCCAGTAAAATCTCGGCGCAAGGCAAGTCCTCTTATGGTTACGCGGAAGTTCAGCATTTAAGTAACCAAGTTCGTCTCATGCTACACAACGCGCTCGAAGCGTTTAGTCAGTCAAATGCTGAGCAAGCGTTTGAGGTTATGCGTAATGATAACGTGGTCAACGATGAGTACCAATCGGCCATTCGTGCTTTGATGACCTATATTATGGAAGACTCTCGGCACGTCTCAAAAGTGATTAATATTATGTGGATATTGCGTGCGCTTGAGCGTATTGGCGATCATGCCCAAAACGTGGCTGAGCTGGTGATTAACTATATTAGCGGTCAAGATGTGCGTCATTCAGACTATGCTCTGGTCGAAAAAGCAGTACAAGAAGCCAATGATCGCTTAGCTGCCCGACACGTGACCGCCATGTCAGCGACTGATTTTGAGTCGTCAGACAGTGATGAGGAATAAAAAATCTCTTGTTAACATTCGAGCACAGATATTTTTGGCAAAATAAAAAACGCGCGATATCGATATAGCGCGTTTTTTTAGATAGTAGAAAAAAAATCAACGGTTAGCTTTCTGGCGTCCAGCCTTGGGCACGCTCATAATCCTCGTTGTCCAAAAATTTATCGCGTTGTTCGGTTAAGAATTTTTTGGCTTCAGGATCCATCATGCTCAAATGGTTTTCATTAATCAGCATGGTCTGATGTTCGAGCCATTCTTTCCAGGCTTTGTCCGATACCGTGTCTTGTAGCTCTTGACCCTTTTTATTAGGAAAGGGCGGATGCGGCATCTTTGGTAATTCTTGCTTATATTTACGGCAAAACACCGTGTTGGCTTGCGGATTAAATGTCTCAGTCATAAAGCAGTCCTTATTCGTTGTATTAAGGTGTCAAATTAAATGGTCATATTCATCTATGATAACGGTCTTGGCAGATTTAGCAAAGGGTATCTGGTATAACGTGTGATAGCGTGACTGCCAATAAAAAACACCCGCTATTTAGACGGGTGCTTTTATCAAAGTATCAGGCAAACTTCTTCACCAAGATATCAGGCAAACGCTTTTAAGCGCGCGCGACCATTGACCACAGCCTGCTTGACTTGGTTGGGCGCTGTGCCGCCTAAGTGGTCACGCGCTGCCAATGAGCCTTCTAATGTTAGGTAGTCAAAGACATCATCACCGATCGCATCGCTAAACTGTTGTAGCTGGGCCAAAGACAAATCACTTAAGTCAACGCCCTCGGCGATCCCTAAAGCGACCGCATTGCCGACCACTTCGTGCGCATCACGGAACGCCACCCCATTACGGACCAGATAATCAGCCAAATCAGTCGCGGTTGCGTAGCCTTTCATGGTAGCGTCACGCATGGCATCGATGTTTGGGGTGATATTTGGTAGCATATCAGCAAAGGCCAATAGCGAACCCGTTAAGGTATCCACGCAATCAAAAAGTGGCTCTTTGTCTTCTTGGTTGTCTTTATTGTAGGCAAGGGGCTGGCTTTTCATTAGGCTCAGCAGGGTCATGAGTTGCCCAAAGACACGGGCCGCTTTACCGCGTACCAACTCTGGCACATCAGGATTTTTCTTTTGCGGCATGATAGAGGAGCCAGTGCAGAAACGATCTGGTATTTGTACAAAATTAAACTGTGCTGACATCCACAGAATAATCTCTTCGCTCATACGTGACATATGCATCATGAGGATAGAAGCGGCTGAGGTGAATTCAATCGCAAAATCACGATCTGAGACCGCATCAAGCGAGTTTTGGCAAATACCTTCAAAGCCTAGCAGCTCAGCGGTAATCGTACGATCGATAGGAAAAGTCGTACCAGCAAGGGCTGCACTACCAAGCGGCATCTGATTGATGCGGCGGCGTGCATCGACGAGACGTTCAGTATCGCGATACAGCATTTCAAACCATGCCATGACATGATGACCAAAGCTCACGGGCTGCGCGGTTTGTAGATGGGTAAAGCCTGGCATAATGGTGTCGGTGTGCTTGTCAGCCAAATCAAGCAAACCGCTTTGCAGGCGTACTAACAGTGCGATAATATTGTCCGTTTCTTCTCGTAACCAGAGACGAATGTCGGTAGCGACTTGATCGTTACGGCTACGCCCTGTGTGCAGTTTTTTGCCAACCGCGCCGATAATGTCCGTGAGACGTGATTCGACATTCATGTGTACGTCTTCAAGGGCAATTGACCAGTTAAACTTACCCGCTTCAATTTCGCGTAACACTTGCTGTAGGCCATCCACGATAGTGGCCACTTCGTCAGCAGTTAAAATGCCACACTTTTCGAGCATGGTCGCATGAGCAATTGAGCCTTCAATATCATGACGGGCAAAACGTTGGTCAAAACCAACGGATGCGGTAAAGGCTGCCACAAAACTGTCGGTCGCCTCACTAAATCGTCCGCCCCACATCTGCTGGCCCTGACTGCTTGTAGGACTGTTTTGTGCAGCGTTATTTGTTATAGAGGCATCTGTGCTAGAATCAGTGGCAGATGCGTTTACATTTGATTTGGGATTACTAGGGTTTGAAGAATTGGCATTCATATCGGTACAAGACAAGTCAAGAGAATAAGAGCTCAAGTATAGCAAAGGATGAGGTTGCCTTACTAGCGGAGCGCTTAGAGTTTTTTATTCCTAAGCTCATGGAGGTCTTGAAGCCTTGGCAGTGGTTGATATACATCTTTTTTTGGTCGTTATTTGTGACGGTGACGAATCGTTATGACATCGCGACTTGGTCGGATTTTTTGATTCAGCTTTTGAGTAGGTCTCTTCAAAATGTCTTAAGCATTATGCCGTCTTTATATCTCATTGATTATCTGCGTCCGATCTTTAAAAGGATGAGCATACCCAGAGTCAGTATGTATGTCCTTGCCTTATTAGTAATTACCTCTGTCATCTCAATGACGCTGATCATGCTGATTATGATTAATGTGGGCTGGTTTGAGTACGACCGTCAAACGTTCATAGTAAATATTTTATTTGATGCGATGTTTAGCGGTGGTTTTACCTTGGTGTTTTTACTGTACTTCTTACGTCGCTATCGTGAGTTAAACGCCTTAAAGCAGTCATTTGAGCGTAATTTAAGCGCGCAGAATGATGTGATTAAAGCCCGTATGGCACCGCATTTTTTCTTTAACACGCTGAACACGCTTGTGTCACTTATTGAGTCCAACCCAGCAAGAGCCGCCGCTTTATTGCAGCATGTTTCCGCGTTATTCCGTGCCAGTTTTAGTGGTGAGCGTGAGATCAGCTTTGAAGAGGAAATTGCGCTTTGTGAGCATTATTTGGCGATTGAGTCTAGCCGTTTGGCAGACAAGCTTGAGGTGAGTTGGCAGCTGCCTGATGAAAATACCATGTATGACATGGTTATTACGGCCTTAACCCTACAAAGCGTACTAGAAAAAATGCTGCTGAATGTGGTTGAGATGACCACAGAGACGATTTATATCAGTATTAAAGTGACGTGGCAGCAACATCAGGTCGCCATTAAAATTGCTGTCGAGCTACCCAAAAAGACTTTAATCATCAATCATGAGCTGCGCCAGCACATGGATTTTTATATTCAAGCTGAGCGTTTACGTGCCTATTTTGGTCAAAACGCTAATATCAAAAGTAAGGTCACCACCACCCAAATCATCACCATCATCAATTACCCGCTTCACGACGTCGGTTTATGACGACCGGTTTACTACCGCTCATTTCCCCACTTTCTGCTTCGAATAAATAAGCATGGCATACTTATTGCACTGTGTTAAATATAACAGTCAATACATCAGTAGTCAGCACATAGAACTATGTATAGAGGTTAATAGAGGGATGGTTACCTTTGTTAAATAGTTAAATGTTTTTACGCTAAGTGATGGATGATAAATGTTCATACTATTAAAAACATATTAAATCTGTCCTAAGGTGGGAGTTTGCATGCGTATCGTAGTTTGTGATGATGAACCGCTCGCGCGTGAGCGTTTGGTCAGGATTGTACAAGAATCAGGTCACCAAGTGGTGGCACAAGCAACAACAGGGGCAGAAGCCATTGTCGCTGTAAAAATTCAGCAGCCAGACATTATCTTATTAGACATTCGCATGCCTGAGATGGATGGGGTACGCTGCGCGCAAGAGCTTGCTAAGCTTGAGCACCCACCAGCGATTATATTCGTCACCGCTTATGATCACTATGCGATCGCAGCGCTCAAGGCCAACGCCATTGGTTATTTATTAAAGCCTGCGAATAAAGACGAGTTACTGGAGGCGCTGGATAAAGCAAAAAACCTAAATGCCGCGCAGTTAAATGAGATCCGTAAACTTGAAGACCCAACGGCACGCCCAGTACGCGAACACATCGCTGCCCGTACTCACCGCGGTGTTGAGCTGATTAAGCTAAAAGACATCTATTATTTTACCGCCGATCAAAAGTATGTCAAAGTACGCCACAAAGATGGTGTGGTACTGATTGATGAGACACTAAAAGAGCTTGAGCAAGAGTTCGGCGATCGCCTCTTTCGTGTGCACCGTAATGCCATTATCAACCTCAGTTTTTTAGATTTTTTAGAGACACTAGATGGGGGACAGTATCAGATACGCTTTAAAGGTATTAACGAGGCGTTAGCAGTGAGCCGCCGTCACCTGCCAGCATTACGCGATAAGATTCAAAGCATGTAACTGACTGTATTAATAGCGAAATAATCACGCCATATCATCAAACCCTTATTTATGCTTAAATAAGGGTATTTTTTGCGTCAGCATTTACGATAAATGCTTCCTATCGCCATTTTTTGTGGCAAATTTGCGCTGTCTTTGATGACTGACATTTAAGTACTGACGCTCCAGTATCGAACTTATTGAGGCTTTCTATGAGCAATCCGCAGCAACCTGCTTTGACCACTTTAAACATCGCCACGCGCCAGAGTCCTTTGGCATTATGGCAAGCTGAGCACATTCGTGATCGTTTATTGGCACTTTATCCTGAGCTGACGATCAACTTGCTAAAAATTGTCACTAAGGGTGACAAGATTTTGGACACACCTTTGGCAAAAATCGGCGGTAAAGGTTTATTTGTCAAAGAGCTTGAGCAAGCGTTGTACGACAAACAAGCAGACATTGCGGTACATTCGTTAAAAGATGTGCCCATGCAGCTCCCTGAAGGCTTGACGCTTGGGGTCTACTGCAAGCGTGCTTCACCAACAGACGCCTTTGTCTCCAATACTTACGATAGTATCGATGCGTTGCCACAAGGGGCAGTGGTTGGGACATCAAGTTTGCGCCGCCAGTGTCAAATTAAAGCGTATCGTCCAGATTTACAAATCAAGACCTTGCGCGGCAATGTTGGCACCCGTTTGGGTAAGCTAGATGCTGGCGAGTATGATGCTATTATCCTAGCAACCAGCGGGCTGCAACGTATTGAGCTGGACGAGCGAATACGCGGAGAGCTTGATATTGATGCTTGTCTGCCAGCGGTTGGTCAAGGCGCCTTGGCGATCGAATGCCGTGACGGTGATGACGAGGTGTTAAAACTGCTTGCACCGCTTAATGATGACAAAGCTCGTATTCGCCTCATCGCTGAGCGCGCGCTAAATCGTCACTTAGAGGGTGGGTGTCAAGTGCCGATCGCGGCTTATGCGGTTTTGCAAATGGCTAACGAAACCGATGCCAATAATGATCACAACGGTGATAATGGTAATAATGATAACGGCAATGTGTTGTGGCTACGGGGCCGGGTGGGTCAAGCCGACGGCAGCAAGTTGTTAAAATCTGAAAAGCGGGTCACATTGATCGGCACACAAGACGAGCAAGAAGCGCAGGCCAACCAGCTTGGTATTGATGTTGCAGACATGCTGCTTGCCGATGGTGCTGGGGATATTTTAGCAGCGATCTATCATCCTGAATAACGCATAAGTGATGCAACTATTTGAGCAACCATAGGCCAGCTGTTACCTCTACTGGTCTGTGGTTAAGTCAGTTTTATCAGCGTTTTTCATGGTATATCTATGTCATCAACTTACGTCAAATCTAGGCAAAAAAGCCAAGCAGTGGATCAATCAATATCATTGCCGCAAGTGGTCATCAACACTCGCCCGCTAGAGCGTGCAGCACCACTAACGCATCATCTACAAGCTGCAGGGCTGACAGTGATTGATATGCCAATGTTGTCGCTGCAATCGCGGCCAATAACCGACAATGATAAAACCTTGATGCGTCAATGGTTAACGGGTGACTATAAGGCGCTCGTTATCGTGAGTCCCACCGCGGCGGCTGCCGGTTTAGCGGTTTGGCAATCGCTTGTGCGTGAACTCAAATCGCAGGGCAGTACCGCTGAGGAAGCAGAGACAGAACTTGAGACGTTGAAGACACCCAGCCCTGTCATTGCCGTTGGGGCAGCAACCGCGGCTGAACTGAGTCGTGCCAAATTAGATACGACAAGCTATAGAGTACGGCAGCCTGACGTTGCCAATAACGAAGGCATGCTAGCCATGCCTGAGATTAAAACTCTGCAAGCAGGTGATAAACTACTGATCTGGCGTGGCCTTGGCGGACGACGACTATTGGTCGATACATTACAGGCACGCGGTGTGCATATTGATAGTATTGCTTGGTATGAGCGCACCATGCCTACTGAGGCGGCAGCTCAGTATCAGCAGTGGCTACAAGACTTTTTGGCGCACAGATCCACGCAGGTTGTCGCTCCCTCAAAACAACCCAAACAGTCAAAGCCAATTGTGGTTATTAGTAGCGGTACGGCCTTTGAGCATTGGACAACGATTGTTACAGCCGCGGCAACACCTTTAACACCGCAGTCAGATAGGATGGCCGCGAGCAGTGTAGAACCACATAAGATGCTTACGTTGTCAGATTTTGCCTACGTCGTGTTAGGGGAGCGCTTAGCCAATATGGTGGCAGAGCAGCAGTTAAGTCACTGGCGGGTAGAAGATTTGGCGCCAGAAACCATTCTCGCTGCTATTAATGCTACAAACTAACATTTTCCTATGATTTACTTCACTATGTTTAAACCTATCCATAACGGTACTGTCTTATGCCAATAAATTCTGAATCGTTATCTAAGGATCCGTCTGCTGTTCAGCAGCGCCGGCAAGCAACGGTGTTTTTGTTGCGGCTGCAGTGGTTGGTTATTTTTTTGCTTATCGCCGCGATATTATGGCTATACATCAGCCAACAGCGTTTTGAGCATCATGTTAATGAGCGTTTGCAAAGTAACGAACAAGTCGTCAGCCGACTCAATGAGATGGATGATCGACTGTTTGCCATGAGTCAGCAGACGTTGCCAGAGCCTAGAGCGGCGGCCAGCAGTCAAGCGCAAAACCAGTTGGATTTATTGCGTATTCAAATACAAGCCGCTGATAGATTACTGGCCGATAATAACCATAGTGCAGCGATAGATTTGTTGCGAGGACTACATTGGCAGCTGTCACAAAGCAGTAATGAGATCGCCCCAGCGCTAACCGTCGTGATTAAACAAAGCCTAACAAAAGACATTGAACGCTTGCAGGCAAAAAGCGCGCAGCCCAGTCCTTGGCAATTACACAACCTCGGCATACAAAATATTCAAGATTTTTTGCACAGTCACGAGCGTTTTACTCATGCTGCGACACAGCCTCAAAACACTGACAGTGATGTGAGCCTAACGCGCAGGCAACTGACGATTCATGAAGTTATTATGACATTGAATCTGGCCAGTCAAGCCAGCAATATGCGCGAACGAGAGCCGTTAATTGGTTATTTGAGACAAGCGCGAAAACAGCTGAAAACCCTAGTTACCCAAGAATCAATGTCAGCAGAAACTGCGTCAAAAACCGCTACGACTAATAGTGAAAAAACGTCTCGTTCAACGTCGGCGGGCATAACAAACAAATCTCATGATACTAGTTTATCAACCAAAACTGCTCCCACTGACATCTCAGAAGTCATAGACTGGTTAGATCGATTGATTGCTAACGCACCAAAACCAACACCACTGTTAACTACCCAGATTTTAGACAAGCCTCAACGTTAATGGTCGTTGCTTGCCAGATTTATTGACCCAAAAAATAAGAGAAATTAAATTATGGAGAGTCCTAAACAGTCAGAAAATGCAACCACTGATGTCTCAAGTGGTCATTGCCCCAACGAATTGGCGCATTTCCCTGTTATTCATCCCCAGCCCATTCATTGGGGTGAGATGGATGCCTTTAATCATTTAAATAACGTGGTCTATTATCGTTATGCAGAATCAGCACGGATCAGCTATTTGCAGGCACTTGGCATGTTTGATGGCAGTATGGTCACAGTGTTGGCGCAATCAAGTTGCCAATATTTACGCCCAGTGACTTATCCTGATACTTTGTTATTAGGGGTGCGTTGTCAGCGTTTAGGCAATACTAGCATCGTGATGGATTACAGCTACTATAGCAGCGCCCAAAAAGCCATCGTCGCAACGGCTGAAGCCGTGGTGGTGCGTTTAGACAGTGATGGAAAAAATAAGCTGCCGTGGACAGAGGATGAACGTGAACGGTTACTGGCATTAGAGGCGACAGTCGAGCACACGCCTAAGGTTTAAAAAGAAATATTTATCACCTAACAATATTCACCTAACAATATAAAGGCACGCTAACCTTATGCTAGCGTGCCTTTTTTTATGTCAGTGATATTACTCACGCTGGTACTGAATCAGCCAGCGGCTTAAATATTACCCCTGCTTTGGCGCATGAACAAAATCGACCACGTTTAGATCAAAGCCTGATAACGCATAAAACTTCATCGGAGATGACAGTAAGCGCATATCACGTACCCCAAGGTGGCGTAATATTTGTGCGCCCACACCAATACTGCGATACGGCTGCTGTGTAATGGTCGATAGTGATTGATTGTCTGAGGCTTTATCTAGCGCATCGCCCAGATCCACTGGTTGATGACTACCAATCCATACGAGGACACCGCGATCTGACGCGCTAATTTCTTCTAACGCAGATTGCACACTCCAGCCGCTACGGCCTGTCGTATCATTTTTGGCAGCAAATAAATCGCGCAGCGGATGGAAGCCATGTACACGTACAGTACTGACACCTTCGCTCACATCACCTTTGACCAAGGCCAAATGCGTCTCATCAGCGCCAAACTCACGGAAACGATGTAAGGTAAAGATGCCATACTCAGTTTCAAAAGGACGGGTCTCAATCTCTTCTACCGTTTGCTCATTGGCAATACGATAGTTAATGAGGTCAGCAATCGTGCCCATTTTGATACCATGCTCTTGTGCAAATACCTCAAGATCATCACGGCGTGCCATCGTACCATCAGCGTTGATGATTTCTACAATCACCGCTGCGGGCTCAAGGCCTGCTAGTCGTGCCAAGTCACAACCGGCTTCCGTATGACCGGCACGATGTAAGACGCCCCCATTTTGAGCCATGATGGGAAAGATATGCCCAGGCTGTACGATGTCTTCAGGTTTTGCTGAAGAAGAAACCGCAGCTTGAATGGTGCGCGCGCGATCAGCGGCAGAGATACCAGTCGTGACGCCTTCCGCCGCCTCAATGGACACGGTAAAGTTGGTGCTAAATTTTGCTTCATTGCGATCAGACATCAGTGGTAATGCCAACTGTTGGCAACGTGCTTGCGATAAGGTCAAACAGACCAAGCCGCGTGCGTGGGTAATCATAAAGTTGATGTCGTCTGGGCGCACATGGGTCGCTGCCATGATGATGTCGCCTTCGTTTTCGCGGTCTTCATCATCCATCAAGATGACCATTTTACCAGCACGAATGTCTTCGATAATCTCAGGAATCGTATGTAAACTCATAGGTAAGTCTCAATATTTTATTATTTATAGATAGGTGTGATTTGGAATATAAAGCGTTATCTGCCTATTGTAGCAGTAGATGGCAAAAAGCGCTGTTATGGTTAAGCAAAGCGTGTGGTAATGAAAGCAAGCAACTGCCGACGCTCATCGCTCATGACTTGTCTATACCTCTGTGGTGACATTTTAACGCTTTTTACCCAAGCGTGCTGCCCCATCTCTAAACTATAAGGGCTAGACGCTAAAAAATCGTCATAAGTTTTATCAATGATCGGTACAGCTATCTTTCTTTGTGGGACGGTTTTAAGCCACAGTTTTAGCAATCAGTAGTGCTCATTTGTGAATGTTCAACACGCCCTAATACATTAGTCATTACTTGCGGCTTGGTTTTTTAACCAATCCATAAATTGCTTGCTGTGCTGCTCCCGCTGATTGTCCGCAAATGTGTAAAAGCTTGTCCCTAATAAATTATCAGGTAAGTAAGTTTGGGGATAGTAATGATTGGGATAATCGTGTGGGTAGGCATAGCCCTGACCGTAGCCTTGGGTGCGCATGAGCTTGGTCACGCCATTACGCAGATGGAGGGGAACGGGCGATGCGTCTTTTTCTGCCAACGCCATCGCGGCATTAATGGCTTTATAAGTGCTATTGCTTTTGGCGCTGGTGGCAAGATAGACCACCACTTGCCCTAAAATGATACGCGCTTCTGGCATACCAATGGACTGTACACTACGCAATGCGGCATCGGCGAGAAGTAGAGCGTTGGGGTTGGCATTGCCAATATCTTCACTGGCCAAAATCACCAAGCGCCGCGCGATAAAATCAGCAGGCTCACCGCCAACCAGCATCCGCGCCATCCAATATAGCGCAGCATCTGGATCGGAGCCGCGTACGGACTTTATCATGGCCGAGATGATATCGTAATGCTGCTCGCCATCTTTGTCATAGCGAACCAACGCGGTCTGTGCGACGCGGCCGACCAGCTCATTATCAATGACAAGCGGTGAGTGCTGCGCATCAGCGGTTTGCACCGCAAGCTCTAACACATTCAGTGCTTTTCGCGCATCGCCATGAGCCAACTGACTGATGGTATCTTGGGCTTGTAAATCGATTTTCAGTTTTTTAAGCACATTGTCTTCTGATAGTGCTCGTTGTAACACCGCACTGATTTGCTCAGACGTTAACGGTTCGAGACGATACACTTGGCAGCGTGATAACAGCGCATTATTGACGCTAAAGGAAGGGTTTTCAGTGGTCGCGCCTATTAAGGTAATATCGCCAGACTCTACCGCACCCAATAGCGCATCCTGTTGGGCTTTATTAAAACGGTGGATCTCATCGATAAACACCACAGGTGATTCAAAGCTCAACGAATCTTTATGGTCTAACACCTCACGCAACTGCTTAACCCCAGTGTTTAAGGCGGAGAGCGCATGAAAAGGTCTGCCAACCGCGTCAGCCAATAGCATGGCAATGGTTGTTTTACCGATGCCTGCTTCGCCATGCAAAATAATGGAGGGCAAATGTCCTTGTTCGACCAACCGTCGTAGGGGGGCGCCAGCGGCCAAAAGGTGCGCTTGGCCAATGATGGCATCAAGCGTCGTAGGGCGCATACGTTGGGCAAGGGGCGTGTCGGCATGAAAGTTAGGGGGCATAGGACTCTCTATTATGAAATAAAACAGCGCGCCATCATTCTAACAGCGGGGCTTAAGCAGCATTTTTACAAATAAGCCGCACACTGATTTTGTTATTTATACTAAAAAACAGATTTTTGGGTCAAAAAAGCGGCACTGGTAAAAACAGAATGGTCAATAATAACATTAGACATCAGTAGGAAAAGTACGCTAATTTGTATCAATCACCATCTCCAATCACGGTTATCAATACTGTACAGGCTAGGCTAACGTAGATTTACGTTATTAAAAGTCAGCAAAGTGTACAGCTTATGTCCCAAATATTTTTTATGTAG
>Ga0208300_100401_pt1 | contig 33187 bp, 23 predicted proteins | sample 23_taG_FD_184096 | JGI IMG/M metagenome (GOLD analysis project Ga0208300, IMG submission 184096) | Marine viral communities from Cariaco Basin, Caribbean Sea - 23_WHOI_OMZ (SPAdes) (version 2) | ecosystem: Environmental > Aquatic > Marine > Oceanic | place: Caribbean Sea: Cariaco Basin...
ATTGCATAGCACGATTGGATATGTGTCACCCTTTGAGTTTGAAAAGCGGTATTATGATAATTTAACCCTGTCAGGCATCGCTGCCTGACTCAAGTAAATCACTCTCCGATAAAGTCGGGGCGGTTCAGTATGTTCATCTGTTTTATTTAGGACTAAATATATCTATGGTATTAAATATTCCGAAATGAAAATTAAGGAAATTATCATGAATAACTTTAAAGAACTAAGACAGCAAATGATAAATGATCAACTTGTGGCTCGCGGCATTCGTGATCAAACTGTGCTCAATGCGCTGAATGCGGTACCACGTGAAGCTTTCATACCTACCGATCTCGTCGAATTTGCTTATAAAGATGCGCCCTTATCTATTGAGGAAAATCAGACCATTTCACAGCCTTATATTGTTGCATTGATGACGGCCGCACTCGAGTTGCAATCAGATGACCGAGTACTTGAAGTTGGGACAGGATCTGGATATGCCGCCGCCGTGCTCGGGGAGATCTGTGAGCAGGTCTATACGATTGAGCGCCACAAAGTTTTAGCCGATACCGCCCAAGCCAAACTTAAAGAGCTGGGATATACAGATGTTCAGGTCAGGCATGGCGATGGCACGCTTGGATGGCCTGAAAATGCGCCTTTTAATGCCATTATCGTTGCCGCAGGAGGACCAGAAGTACCTCAAACGCTCAAAGAGCAGTTAGCCATTGGCGGGCGTATGGTCATTCCCGTTGGCACCTCCTTAAAGTCACAAAAACTGGTTCGTATTCAGCGCATCAGTAACAACGAATATAAAACAGAAGAATTGGAAGACGTTCGTTTTGTGCCGCTGATTGGCGCTGCAGGTTGGAAAGAGAAAAGTGATGACACATCAAGGGCTAGGACTTTGCCTGAATTGATCGGTCAGTCAAGTGAGTCTTTTACCAGTATTGACAACGTTAATCTGGATAATCTCTTAGAGCGTATCGGTGACAGCCGTGTTGTATTGCTTGGGGAGGCGTCACATGGTACTGCTGAATTTTATGACATGCGTGCCCGTATAACCAAGGAGCTCATAGAAAAGAGGGGCTTTACTATCGTCACCGCTGAAGCTGACTGGCCAGATGCCGCGCATATCAATCGTTATATTCAAGGACAACAACAGGAAGCATCGCTTCAAAATAAACCTTTTTCTAGATTTCCTACTTGGATGTGGGCCAATCAATCTATGCTCGAATTTACCCATTGGCTTCATGACTATAACAATAAAACCAAATCTTCAGAATAAAAAGTAGGGTTCTATGGTCTGGATTTATACAGTTTATATGGCTCTATTGACAGTGTGTTGGACTATTTACAAAAAGTCGATCCTAAGATGGCAAAGACTGCCCGCGAGCGTTATAGCTGTCTGATGCCTTGGGCTGATGAGCCTTCTTTGTACGGCGGTGCTGTGATTACCCAGAAACATGAGGGCTGTGAAACAGAAGTACTCAAAAATCTACAGGATTTGCTCAAAAAACGTTTAGAGTATTCTGCGGCCAATGAAGAACAATTTTTTGACGCCGAACAAAACGCCAAGCTGGTAGCCGATGCCGAACGTTATTACCGTACCATGTATTATGCTGAAGACAACTCATGGAATCAGCGCGATCAACATATGATGAAAGTCTTACAGGCGGTGCTTGATTTTAAAGGCCCCAAATCAAAGGCTGTTGTTTGGGCACATAACTCTCATTTGGGTGATGCGCGCGCCACCCAAATGAGCGCCCGTGGTGAACTCAACATCGGCCAATTGGCACGGCAAAAATATGGTGACAAAGTCTATAATATAGGTTTTGGCACCGATCATGGTACGGTTGCCGCGGCTTCTGACTGGGGAGGGCCGATGGAGATAAAACAAGTCCAGCCATCACATATTGACAGTTATGAACGTATTTTTCATGATGTTCCTACGGATAATTTTCTTTTACCCTTACGTTACCCACTAAATGAACACATCCGTAAAAAATTACTCCCAGAGCGACTAGAGCGAGCGATCGGTGTCATTTATAGACCTGAAACTGAGCGGCAAAGTCATTATTTTTACGCCTCTTTGCCATCTCAGTTTGATGAGTATATCTGGTTTGATAAAACCCGTGCAGTTGAAGCGTTGACAAAAGAGATGGAAGAAGGAGCATTCGATACGTTCCCGTTTGGTGTATAAAAAACGTTACGGCAAATCGTTTGAGAACAAACATCCATGGTGTTGGTTGCGCTATATTGCGGATGGTTTATAGATAAAGTGTCTCGAAAAAACCTCCTAATTATGAGCTGTGTTATAATTCGTTATTATAGAAAAAGTACGTTGTTGCCACAGCGCTTAGCCCATTTATCATTTATACATGAAGACTCTTTTATGTCCAAAACTACGTTTGATGCTCAAACCATCTCCAACAGCTTAAAAGCTGCCAAACACCAACCGCGTAAACGCTTTGGTCAGAACTTTTTGCATGACACCAGTGTCATTCGCCAAATCGTTGACAGTATTCGCCTAGAACGTGATGATAATTTAATCGAGATTGGGCCAGGTATGGGTGCGCTGACTGAGCCATTATTGGCAGAAGTGGATGCGATGACGGTGGTCGAGCTGGATCGGGATTTGGCAGACAGCTTACGTATTCGTATTGGTGCCAACAGTCACCCAAATTTCACGATTATCAAAGACAATGCCATGCATGTGGATTATCGTGAGTTATATAGTGAGGAGCGCGGTAAGCTGCGTGTGGTGGGTAACCTTCCTTATAATATTTCTACGCCGATACTGTTTCACTTACTCAGTTATGCTGATGTGATTCAAGACATGCATTTTATGTTGCAAAAAGAGGTGGTTGAGCGTATCACCGCTGACGTCGGTAGCAAAACCTATGGTCGTTTATCGGTCATCATGCAGTATCACTGTGATACGGATTATCTGCTAACGGTGCCGCGTGGTGCTTTCAATCCGCCGCCAAAAGTGACTAGTGCTGTTTTTCGATTGACACCGCACGTTGATAAGCCCGTCGTTGCAGAAGATGAAGAACATTTTGCTATCGTCGTACGCGAAACCTTTAATCATCGTCGCAAGACGCTACGTGCTATTTTTAAGAAGTCAACTTTGTTACCGACGCTTAGCGAGGAGGACTTCTCTACTTGCGGTATCGACCCACAAGCGCGCCCTGAGACGTTAAGCGTTACAGACTTTGTGAATTTAAGCAATCGTGCGCGGCATCTAGAAGTGTAGTGAGTATTAGCTTATTGCTATTACTTTGATGTTGGTTTTCTTGTCATTTTTACATCTAAACCATTGAGGTATTATGAGTTTTCGCCATCAGTATGTCATCGGTGACTTGCAAGGCTGCTATGCGGCCTATCTTCAGTTGCTTGAGACCTTGAATTTTGATCCAAGCCAAGACAAACTGTGGTTTGCCGGTGATTTGGTAGCCCGCGGTGAGGACTCACTGAATACCTTGCGTGATGTCAAAGCGTTATGTGAACAAGGAGCAGCAGCGACGGTACTTGGTAACCATGACCTCAATCTGCTTGCTGTCTGGCGCGGTGCGACCAAAATCAAGAAAAAAGATAAAACGGCACCGATTTTTGCTGCTGAGGATTGCGATGAGTTGCTTGAATGGTTGCGCCAGCAGCCGTTACTGGCGTATCCTGACGAGGATACGGTGTTGGTTCATGCTGGTATCCCGCCGCACTGGAGTATCAAGGCCGCAGAGAACTACGCGCAGGAGTTGGAGGCACAGCTACAAAGCAGCTTAACACAGCTCGATCGGTTATTGCCGAACCTATACAGCAAACAAGCTGATGACTGGCACCCAGATATTAACGGCTTTACAAAAATGCGCGCAATTGCCAATTACTTTACCCGTATGCGCTTATGTAAGCAGGATGGGACTCTGGAATTTAGCTTTAATGCCAGCTTAACTGAACCGATGCCAAAGGACTTTTTACCTTGGTTTGAGTGGCAAGTACCTCGCACGCGTAAGATATTATTTGGTCACTGGGCCGCGCTGCAAGGCGAGGTCGACCTTCCCCATGCTCGCGCGCTTGATGGTGGCTGTGTTTGGGGCAACTATCTATTAGCTTACAGATTGAGTGACGGAAAAGTCATTAAGTCAAGGGCGCACTGTCCGAGTCCATCATCAGAGACGAACGACGACTGACTTGTTGCTATTTGAGCGGCCATATAAGTTGTCAGGCCGTAGAAACCGCCTAAGCTGTCCGTTTAACTGGGCAGCTTGGGTGGTTTTTTAGGTTTTGGTAGTGGGGTTTTGGCATCGCCTGTGGTTTTGTTGTCGTGCTCAGCACCACCTTGCTTATCACTAGTATCGTTACTATTGTCGCTGTCAAAGGTATTTAGCGTTTTGGTTGCCTTGTCATACTGTATGTCATCGGTATAAGGTACGCTATTTAGCTCTTCATCTACCAGACCATCATCAAGATCCACGACTTTCTCCGGCGAGACATGAGGCTGTGTATGATTGCCTTTGGGTTGATTATCATAGTATATGTCTGTGTTTGTTTGTGCACTTTGCGTACTGGTTTGCCGAGATTCAGGTAGGACTCTGACGTCAGACAAGCGCCGCACCACATAATTACTGGGCAAGGCTTTTCCATCTTTTTGCATTGAGGTATCGTCAAATATCATGTGTCCTTGACTATCGATACGTGCGTACTTCATGGGCTTATCACGGGGCCAGAAAAAGTCAGAAGGATGGCTAATAATATGACCAAAAATCAACTTTGTGAGGCGTCCCCATTCGAAGAAACGTACTTCTTTAGAACGCAGTGCCACAAACAATGCCAGTGAAAAACTGACTATTAGGTTGACGATACCAATAAGCGCCACACCCAGTATGGACACTAAAATAATATTCCAGCTTATTTGATCAGCTGATAAATTGAATAAGCCATGGGCTAAGTTCGCAGAGGCAAAGGCAATATGGCGAATATCAATTGGCAAGCCAAATATGTAGCCAAGGGTCGCCGTACTGCCAAGAAAGACCCCGAATAGAAAGTTACCCATAATGGCGCCTAAGTTGGCTTCTACAAACCCTCCTAAACGCTGAAGCCATGACTTGGGCAGTATCGCCTTTAGTAGTCTGTGGCGTTGGATACGTGCGCCCACATGGTTATAAACCGCGAGATTGTCATAGTAGCCTGCAATCAGACCGGATAGAAACAAATAAACACCAGCAATCGCAGCATGAGGGAGGGCTAGGGAGTGAAACGGATCAAGGTCATGGAGCAGATGCCCAGCTTTTTCTGAGTCAATCATTGGCGTGCCCGTATACTGTAGCCATGCAAAAGAAATCATAAGAGCAACGGGTATGGCGAGCATGACGTTACCCATGATCGCAATGAACTGAGTACGTAAAATATCAACGACCAACTCTGATAGTTTGGTCAACTGATGAGATTTTTTACCAGAGCCGTCAGAGATAGTGGAGGCGATCGCCGCTGCCGTCATGGCTGGCTGTTTGGTTGCCACTGTGCCACGAATGACATGAATAAATACGAAACCCAAACCATAAATCATACTGTTAATAAACGCGCGGCCCATCGGTGCGAGTGCCAACTGATATGCCAATATTTTGATGGTAGCCATAAAAGCGATAACGAAGCCACCAATAGACGCTTTTTTAAACATCTGTTTGTAGCCGGCTCTATCAGTACTGATATAGTGCTCACCAACGCGGCTGGCGTTTTCAGTCACTTTACGCGAGAGCAATTTGGTATTGTTATCGATCAGATAACCAATACTATAGCGGCGATTAGAAGTGGTGATTAGCGTTTGTATCAGTTCAATCACCGCACGATCACGCTTTTGATAGTCGTCTGTCACCAGTTGAGTTAAGATGCGTATGCGTTGTAAGCTTTGATCTAAACGCAGCATCATATTGGTCAAACGAATAGAGATCCCCGTTTTATAGATGCGTTTGCGGACAGTGGCCACGATGTCTTCGCACTGCTCAATCATAACCAGTAACGGCGCTGGATCAACTGCATCTTCAGGCGTAATATCTGTTAAAGTATCGAGCTCATGCGCTTGCCTGTACTGATTGACGAATAGCACGGCTTCTTGATTTTGAGCCACAAAAGACGCTGAGTAATTTAGAATTTGTGGATAAGACTCCATCAAGTCAGGATGCAAACCGATACCACTGACACGATAAGATAAAATAATAATAGCGTTTAAAATACTATTTTTTGCCGTGGCAACTAAGTCTAAATGCTTTGTTTCTACTTTAATTAATGCAACCAGCTCATCCCATTTCTCTTTTTCGATATTGGCGAGCCAGCGCTCATCAGAACGCTTGCTAAACAAATATCCGACCAGCTCAACGACTGAGTCTTCTTGGGGGAGTAGTGGTAAAAATCGATGACCAACCAAACGGCGTAAACTGTTAAAAAACCCCTGATCTGACATGATACCAGTATCGGTATATAGGGCGATCTGACGATACTGGATAATCAGTCTTAAAACAAAGCTAGAAAGCCCATCTCCATACTCTGGATGCTGATACAGGATATCAATAAGCGATTGAATCTTTTCATTCGCTAACGCAGGCTCCTTGTCGCTTACCCGCAGCTCATCTATCAAGCGTTTCAGTACCGCAGCGTCGGGCACATCGCTTAGCGCTGTAATCTGTTGTAAAATGAGTTTTAATTCTGACACGTCGCACCCTTTATTATCGTTGTTTCAATCGCTTTTATTATTTAATACTGTGCATCGTATAAGTGATAATAATAATGGCATTTGCTAAAAATTTAGTCACACCTGAGTTTAATTTGAGCGACACTTTATCTTGCGTTATTTTAATCATAACTGTGCATGGATAGTGAATTATTTTGTTAGCAGTTATTTTGACAAAAAAAAAGGACAGTGATATTACTGTCCTTTTTATGAGAGATTTATCGGGCAATCACAATGACTACCTAGCTAGCAGGTACATCAAAGTAATCTAAATCAAAGTTCATCATTGGATCACTACCCGCTTTGACCATTTGTGCGTGAGCATCAATACGTGGCAAGATGCGGCCGACAAAATAATCCGCAAGCTTGGCTTTGTTGGTATAAAAGTCACCTTCTTTACCATTTGCCGCTTCCACCATCAATGCAAACATGTATGAATAGGCGAGGTAGCCAAAGGCATGCATATAATCAACTGCACAGCCGTTCACTTCATTCTTACGTTCACCAATATTGCTAAGAACCGTTGTGGTGAGCGCTTCAATGGTGTCTGCTGCATCTAGCGTGGCTTGTTTGATACCATGGTCTGCTTGCATGTTATTGACAAAATCACGAATCTCACCTAAGAAATGCGTGACATATTTACCATTGTTACGAGCCACTTTACGACCTAGTAGGTCAAGTGCCTGAATACCATTGGTGCCTTCATAAATCTGAGCGATACGGGTGTCACGGACGATTTGTTCCATACCCCATTCGCGTATATAACCGTGACCCCCAAAGACCTGCTGGCAATCAACGGTTGCTTCTAGCGCTTTATCAGTCAAGAACGCTTTAGCAACTGGCGTTAGTAGCGCCACACGAGCAGCTGCTGCTTTGGCTGACTCAGGATCGGTACTAAACTTTTCTTCATCAAGATTTTTGGCAACGTACATCGCAAAGCAACGTGACGCTTCAGTATTGGCTTTGGCGTTTAATAGCATACGGCGCACATCAGCATGATGAATAATGGCATCAGCCGGCTTTTCTGGGCTTTGTAGCTGCGTGTCGCTACGGCCTTGACCACGGTCATTGGCATATAAAGCAGCGTTTTGATAAGCAAGCTCAGAACCACCAAGGCCTTGTAGACCCATGGTAACACGCTCATAGTTCATCATAATAAACATTGAAGACAGACCGGTGTTTTCTGCACCGACCATCCAGCCTTTGGCATCATCAAAGTTCATGACGCAAGTAGCAGAGGCTTTGATGCCCATTTTGTGCTCAATAGAACCTACAGCCAATGTATTGCGCTCGCCTAAGCTGCCATCTTCATTGACCAAGAATTTTGGTACCACAAACAGTGAGATACCTTTTGAGCCTTCTGGGGCATTTGGCGTTTTTGCCAATACTAAGTGAATGATGTTTTCAGTGAGGTCGTGCTCACCGCCAGTGATAAAGATTTTGGTGCCAGAAACATTGTAGCTGCCATCATCGTTAGGCACGGCTTTGGTCTTGATGATACCTAAATCAGTACCAGCATGTGGCTCTGTCAAACACATGGTACCAGACCATTCACCGTTATACATTTTTTCTAGGTAAGTCTGCTTTTGCTCTTCAGAGGCCGCTGCATTTAGGCAAAGCGTTGCACCCACTGTCAGGTTCGGATAAAGGGCAAAAGATTGGTTGGCCGTAAACACCATCTCTTCAGTGAGCATCGTGACCATCTTGGGGAAGCCTTGACCACCGTACTCAGCGTTACCACTCAAACCTACCCAGCCTGACTCCGCATACTGCTTATAAGCCTCTTTAAAGCCAGTAGGGGTCGTGACGACACCATCACCCTCAAAGGTTGCGCCTTCTTCATCACCGCTGCGATTGATAGGTAGTAGAATGTTTTTTGACAGTTTTGCCATTTCTTCTAAAATCATATCGACTGTTTCCATGTCGACATGCGCTAAGTTTTCGTTATTTTGCCAAAATTGTGGCGCTTTAAACACATCATTTAAGATAAAGCGCATGTCATTTAGAGGGGCATTATAAACAGCCATAAACATTCCTTTGGTTCAAATAAATAAAATTGTAGTTGTTAAGAGTGTTAACGGTTCTTCAGGGATAACATTAGCGGTTCATAGTCAAAGTTTAACAAATAAGCTTGCGCGCAGGGATAATTCTTCGTGAATTGTGCGTGCACCAAAAGTTAGCAGCGACTATTGCAGTGCTTAAGCACAATGTAAACCACCGCCACGCACAAAGAGAGCCCATCAACGTCTAAACGTCTATAAGCGTTTATAAACAATGCGACACACCTATGTCCATAAAAAATCGGCAACACACTGAAGTATGTTGCCGATAGCGAATACAGTATTTAATATTTTAGCCTGTTAATTAGAAGGCAAACTGATCAACGTCCATACTCATGTACGGCTCAACACCTGTGCTGATGCGCTGGACATGTGTGGTCGTGCGCGGTAACAACTTCGCAAAGTAGAATTGAGCGGTTTTAATCTTAGCATCATAAAATGCTTTTTCACCACTGCCGTCTTTAATAGCTGTTTGAGCAACCAGCGCCATACGAGCCCATAAGTAAGCAAGGGTCACATAACCACTGAAGTACATGTAATCAACAGCAGCACCGCCGACAGCGTCTGGGTTTTCAGTGGCTTGCATGCCAATGCGAGCCGTTAGGTCACCCCATTCTTTAAGATGCTTGGCAAGTGGGCGAATGAATTGACCCATCTCATCATTTTCTTTGTGCTCGTTGCAGAATTTTTGGATGATTTTGACAAAATTTGCAAGCAGCTTACCTTGTGAGCCCAACACTTTACGACCTAGCAGATCAAGTGCTTGGATTTCAGTGGTGCCTTCGTATAAGCAAGCAATACGCGTATCACGCACGTTTTGCTCCATACCCCATTCACTGATAAAGCCATGACCACCATAGACCTGTACGCCATGATTGGCAGCTTCAAGACCCGTTTCAGTTAGGAAGGCTTTAGCAATTGGTGTCAATAGTGACAGCATTTGGTCAGCAAATTTCAGATCATCGCCTTCGCCTTTTGCCACTGTATCGGCAAAATGTGCGAGGTAATAAACCAATGCGCGTCCGCCTTCAGCAAAGGCTTTTTCGGTCAATAGCATGTTACGAACGGCTGGATGCACGATAATAGGGTCAGCAACTTTATCAGGCGCTTTAGCACCGGATAGTGAACGCATGGCTAAGCGGTCTTTGGCATAAGTTAATGAACCTTGGAACGCATACTCTGCAGCGGTTAGACCTTGAACAGCGGTACCGATACGGGCAACATTCATAAAGGTAAACATGCACTGTAGGCCACGGTTTTCAGGTCCGATTAAGTAACCCGTTGCGCCATCAAAGTTCATCACACAAGTCGCAGAAGCTTTGATACCCATTTTGTGTTCGATAGAGCCACAAACGACGTTATTGTTTTCGCCTAAGCTGTTGTCTGCATTGACCATCACTTTAGGTACGATAAATAGTGAGATGCCTTTGGTGCCAGCAGGTGCGCCTGGTAGGCGAGCCAATACAATGTGAATGATATTGTCTGTTAAATCGTGCTCACCGGCAGAGATAAAGATTTTTTGCCCCGTGATGCTATAGCTACCATCTTCTTTAGGTTCAGCTTTGGTACGGATAATACCCAAGTCAGAGCCAGCATGTGCTTCAGTAAGACACATGGTGCCTGACCATTCGCCAGTCACCATTTTTTCTAGATACGTTTGTTTTTGCTCGTCAGTACCGTGATGTTCGATGGTTTGAATGGCGCCATGTGATAGGCCAGGGTACATAGAGAATGACCAGTTGGCAGTACCAACCATTTCATTGATAACAGTAGACAATGAAAATGGCATGTTTTGACCGCCAAACTCTTCTTCAGCTGACAGGGCAGGGAAACCAAGTTCGCAATATGCGTCATAAGCTTCCTTAAAGCCTTTTGGCGTAGTCACTTTGCCATTGTCAAACTGGCAGCCCTCGGCATCACCGCTTTGGTTCAATGGTGACAGCTCGTTTTCAGCAAAGCTGGCAGCCATCTCAAACAGACTGTCCATCAGCTCGCGATCCGCTTCTTGAAAGGCCGGCAAAGTTTTGTAGTGGCTTTCGCTGTCAAGTAGCTCATGCATCACGAATTGAATGTCACGTAAGGGTGCTTTGTATTGCATAACTTCCTGTCCTTTTTAGTATGTAACCGATGCTAGTTCACAATAGGCACACGTCTGCACTATCACTTAGCGCATAGTCCTGCTCACACTGAACCAATGTATTTACATAAATACTAGGCAGTAACGCAGATTGGTGACGTTATCGATTACATAAAATATGTATTGAAAAGAATGGTGATTGTCAGAGTCGGCTTGAGATTTAACAAGATCTAACAAATTCACTGTAAAAGATAGGCTTTCGTAGGCGATTATACAAGTTTGGTGACAGCACTGATAAGTCATGAACCTATGTTGCATCCGTTATGCAATCAACGTTAGACGCTAAAGCTTATGACAAATAACCGTATGAAAACACTCGTGATACTGAGAAAATAAACGTCAACTAACTCAGGACTATTTGGTAGCGTCCTGCTGAATCAACATCTTGGTGGCAACGTCAGCGGTTACTGGTTTGCCAAACCAATACCCTTGACCATACTGACAATCCATTGCCAATAGCACGTCACGCTGCTCCTCAGTCTCGATGCCTTCAGCGATCACTTGCATGTCGAGTGCAACGGCTAGGTCTAAAATGGCTTTTACAATGGCATGCTGGGTACGATCGGTTTCAATATTCGTGATAAAGCTTTTGTCGATTTTAATAAAATCAAACGGATATTCTTGCAGATAACTTAAGGAAGCATAACCAGTACCAAAGTCATCCAACGCAAGAAAGACCCCTAGCTCTTTGAGCAAATCAAGCTGTTTTTTGACATTGGCATGGCGCTGAATTAAGGAGGATTCAGTCACCTCAATATGTAATTGATGCGCAGAAATATTATGCTGTATAAATAGCTTGCTCACCATCTCAAAAAAGTCAGGGTGGCTAAACTCAGCGGCGTCAGCATTGATACAGATGTGCTGACAAAAGCCTTGCTGTTGCCAAGCAGACAGCTGTTTGGCAATTTGGATGGCCATTTGTGAGAAAAGCTCAAACGACAGCTTATGTGTGAGAATCGCATTGATAAAATGTACTGGTTTTAGGAGTCCTCGCGTTGGATGTTGCCAGCGCACTAGAGCCTCAAAGCCCGTAATAATTCCGGTCGCTAATTCAAATTTTGGTTGATAATAAGGAACAAATTGTCCTTCCGTTGTGGCAGCTCGAAGCTCGGATTCTAACTGTAAGCTGCCATCAGTGGCTTCATCAATAGCGGTATCATACCAGCAGATATCATCTCCACCTTGCTGTTTGACATAGTGTAGCGCCTTTTCGGCTTTGGTTAACAATCCTATTAACGTGTCATCATTTTCAGGAAAATAACTGACACCAACGGAGATACGACAATAAATATTAGCTTCTGTTGCCGCATTTTCCCCTAAGGTGAAAGGGCGTTCACACATTTGCATTAAACTGTCTAGCTGATGACGTATCATGTTGGCGTCATGGCACTCGAACAAGAAGGCAAAATCATCGCCACCAAAGTGAGAAAAACAGTGCAAATTATCCAGTTTGAGTGCTTTGACGCGTGTGACAAATTCTTGTACTAAGAGGTTGATGCCATCAGGCCCTAGTAAGCTTGCAAGACTACGATAACGGTCAATATTGAAACGCACGATGACGACTTCTTGGTAGCTGTCCAATAGCAAGTCGCTGGTTTGGCTCAAAAACACTTTACGATTGGGTAATCCAGTCAGTTGGTCATAGTTGAGCAAATGCGCTACCTGTCTTTGGTCTTTGATGGCTGATGACACATCACGCACCATACCGACGTAATAGACAGTTTGTTCGATACAAATCTTGCGATACGTCATATGGCATTCTAGTATCTGTCCATAGCGATTTGGCATCGAAAAATGGTTTTCATAAAAGCCACTGCTGTCTAAGTGGCTAATAATATCTGCTAAAATCGCTTTTTCTTCCTCAGATAAAAATTCTGCTGCGTATATACCAAGGGGCCGCCCAAGCATAAATGCCTCACGGTAGCCAATCATGATTTCGTAACTGGCATTGACCCATAAATAGCGTAAGTTAGCATCTAAGATAAATATGGCGTCATCAAGTTGCTCGCATAATTTGGCCAGCAACTGCTGTTTGTCTGCGACTGGAATAGGAGCAAAAGTAGTCATAATTGGGCTCATAACGTCAACATTAAATAATAAATAGGGTTACGCACATAGGGTCAGGATTATCAGTGGCTCAAAGCGTGCATCGTCGCCAGTGCTACCACCGGCGCAGTCTCGGTACGTAAGATCCTGGTGCCAATTTGCCATGGCTCAAAATTAACCCTTGCTGCTTGCTGGCATTCATCTTGACTAAGTCCGCCCTCAGGGCCAATTAACAGCTCGATATAAGGTGTTTTTTGCTTGAGGACGGCAGGTAGCGAGGCAGGCATGGCAGGTTGTCCCACTGCTGGCACGCTTAACTGCATACGCAAGTCAGATGATTGCTGCAATATTTGATAATAAGGATCTTGGCTCAGTGTAGAGACAATGGAGCTGACATCAAGAGACTTCACAGTCATTTGCGCCTCTACAGTACTTGTATTTAGGCGTTGTAGCCACTCATGAATAGAGATAGGGGCAATAATAAGCGGCGGCCGATTGAGGCCGCATTGTTCACACGCCGCAATAGCGACTTGTTGCCAGTGAGCCAGCTTTTTTTCTACTTGTGCTGGCTTTAGATTGACCTCGCCATGATGACTGCTGAGTAGTTGAATGGCAGTGACACCAAGCTCAGTCGATTTTTGAATCGCATAGTCCATTCGTTCACCGCGACTCATCACTAGGCCAATTTTAGTGCGCACAGAGGCGCTACGGTCATCCTCCAAATGAGCCAGTAAAGTCACAGAGGCATGTTTTTTACTGATGGTTTGTAGCTGTACCTGACACTCTCCGCCAAAGCCATCAAATAAAACACCTTGGTCGCCTGTGTTTGCTCGTAAGACGCGGCACCAATGATGGACAATGCTCTCTGTCAGCTCGATGCTAGCACCAATCGGTAAAGTGTTCAGCTGAGGGTAGCTGGATTCTTTTTCATCATTGATGTCATTACTGGTAGCATAAAAAAAACGTCGCACAGTCGCTTAGTCCTATATTTTGAATAGTGTGTGTAAATATCTTAGCAGAATATCATTTACGTGGGTAAAGGGATTGTTGCTAGTAGAGGTTGCCGAATATTTTTTATCAACAGTTTTGCCCAAGCAATAAATAGTGGCAGCAATAAAAAAACTGGCGCTCCTAAGAACGCCAGTTATTCACTCTATGATTGAATCGTCGTTTACGCAGTCAGTCCCAGCGCTTCCACTAAGCGCTTATTGGGCTCAACTTTATTCATGCTGTAAAAATGCATAGCTGGTACACCCTCGGCGATTAAACGCTCACACAAGCGGTAAACCACATCGAAGCCAAACTCACGAATGGCTTTACTGTCATCACCAAAGTCAGCCAGCCGTTTACGTACATAGCGAGGAATATCAGCGCCACAGCTATCAGCAAAACGCACTAGGTTGCTAGAATTGGTGATTGGCATAATACCAGCGACCAAAGGCTGGGCAGCCGTATCGATACCGCGTTTCTCTAGCGTGTCGCGCAAGTACAGATAGCTGTCGGCGTTATAGAAAAACTGCGTAATAGAAGCATTCGCACCAGCCTGATATTTATTGACTAAATTGTCTACATCAAACTCAAAACTACGCGCTTGTGGATGCATCTCAGGATAAGCGGCAACTTCGATATGAAAATGATCGCCTGAGTGTTCGCGAATAAACTTAACTAAGTCTAAAGCAAATGGCAGCTCACCCATACCAACTTGACCGGATGGCAAGTCACCACGCAGGGCTACCAAACGCTTAATGCCCAACCCTTTGTAAAGCTCCAGTAGCTCAGCGATTTCACTTTTGTCATCACCAATGCAAGACATATGCGGCGCAATGTCAGTGTCACCGCGCGCACATAAGGCTTGAACAATATTTAACGTGCGGCTACGGGTAGAGCCGCCCGCACCGTAGGTGACTGAAAAGTAGGTCGGTGACAACTTATTTAGCTCATCAAAAGTACTCAGTAGCTTTTCGTGACCTTGCTCTGTTTTTGCAGGGAAAAACTCAAATGAGAAAGCAGGCTTACTCATAGTTGCGCTCCTCAGTACGTTGACTAGTATTTATAAGCGTCAGGTTTGAATGGACCCTCGACAGGCACACCTAAGTACTCAGCTTGTTTTTGGGTCAGCTTAGTCAGCGTACCATTAAAGCCTGCCACCATAGCGGCAGCCACTTCTTCGTCAAGCTTCTTCGGCAATACTTTGACGTACAAGTTATCAAAGCGTTCATCAACTGGCAGGTCAGCGAATTTTTCTTCGAACAAGTACATTTGTGCCAATACTTGGTTGGCAAATGAGCCGTCCATCACGCGTGATGGGTGACCAGTCGCATTACCTAGATTCACCAAACGACCTTCAGCAAGCAAGATCAAATAGTCATTTTCATCATCTGAGCGGAAGATTTGATGAACTTGTGGCTTGATCTCAACCCAGCGCCAGTTGTCACGCATAAATTGGGTATCGATTTCGGTATCAAAGTGACCGATGTTACAAACCACTGCGCCAGGCTTCAACGCCGCTAGCATATGTCTGTCGCAAACATGATAGTTACCCGTCGTGGTGACGATCATGTCAGTGTTTTCGAGCAGCTGGGTATTGATATTGTCTGCGCCGCCCGTATTGTCGCCATTGAGGTAAGGAGACACGACTTCAAAACCATCCATACAAGCCTGCATCGCACAGATAGGATCGACTTCTGAAACCCGTACAATCATGCCTTCTTGACGTAAGCTTTGCGTAGAGCCTTTGCCCACATCCCCATAACCGATAACCAAAGCACGGCGACCACCAAGGAACATATCAGTCGCACGTTTGATGGCGTCATTTAAGCTGTGACGGCAGCCATATTTATTGTCATTTTTAGATTTGGTAACGGCATCATTGACGTTGATGGCTGGTACTTTTAGCGTCCCTTTGTTCAACATCTCAACCAGACGGTGGACACCAGTGGTGGTCTCTTCTGAAATACCATGGATGTTGTCAAGAAGCTCAGCATACTCATCATGAATCAGCGCGGTCAAATCACCACCGTCATCCAAAATTAAGTTGGCATCCCAAAGCTGACCTGATGCTTCGCCGCCAACGTGTACTTGCTGGCGTAGGCACCATTCATACTCTTCTTCCGTTTCGCCTTTCCACGCGTAAACAGAGATACCAGCAGCAGCAATGGCCGCCGCAGCATGATCTTGGGTTGAGAAAATGTTACATGAGGTCCAGCGTACTTCTGCACCTAGCGCGACCAATGTCTCGATAAGTACGGCAGTCTGAATCGTCATATGAATACAGCCAGCGATTTTAGCGCCTTTAAGCGGTTGCTCGGCTTCATAGCGACGGCGCAAGCCCATCAGGGCAGGCATTTCAGCTTCGGCAAGGGTGATTTCACGGCGGCCGTAATCAGCAAGGCTGATGTCAGCGACTTTATAGTCAGTGAAAGAGGGGTCGATCGTATGGGCAGATGGGGTGTTAGACACTGCGTCCATAATATGCTCCTATCAGTGGTTGAGTTATGATAAAAAGAATAAAAACGCAGGTGCCGTTATTTGCGCTGTGAATGACCAAAGAAGGATCACTAACAGTTAACCGAGCCTAACATAAGGAATGAAGAGTGGGCTTTTGAATACGAAAGCCGATATCAGTACTTATGGCGCAACACCTCTCGGAGGTCGTTATTGTAATAGATGAGGCCGAGCTTGTCACCTATTGGATAGTGTAAATGATAGGCCATGCTCGGATAGGCAGTTGCGATTTTGATAACCATAATAAAGGCCATCGATTGATGACCTTGATTCTTCTTCACTGTTATTGGCTTTTATGAATTCAAAGATTAAAACCAATTATAAGTGAGTGAGGTGAAGAAATTAGTGCCGTCTTGATTATAACGCGAAGCATATTGTCCAAAACTCTCATTAGTTGAATAGTCTACGTTGGTTAAGTTATTAATACGACTTGTCCATGTCAGGTTTGGGCTCAGATAATAATTACCGCTAATGTTGAACAACGTATAGTCATCTATAAAAGTGCTATTGTCTGCAACGTTATAGGTTTTACCCACATACTCTGCTTCAGTACGAATGTCAAAGTTTGCAGCTCGGTAACCTACATATACTAAGCCCGTATTTTCAGGACGATATACTAATTGTTTACCTTTATTAGTTCCTGACTTCTCTTCGGCATTAGTGCGAGTATATTGACCGCCAAATAAAATATTACTTAGCTGCCAGTCTGAAGTAAAGCTATAACCTGATAATCTTGCTTCATCAATGTTAAGTGCTTGATATTTTTTAATATTGTTATCGTATCTGTTATCAATAAGATTGTCGACATCACTATTAAATGCAGTCAGACGTGTGTTCTGTATGGCTGTGTTAGTCTCAATAAACGCTTCTACATTTTTACTCTTTTCAACTTTTAAATCTGCATTTGGAACATAGTAAAAGCTTTCAATATATAAGTCATTCAGAGTAGGGGCTCTATAACCAGTAGCGAAGCTAGTACCTAGACGTAAACCGGGTGCTAGCTTTACAGCGTAGCCAAGACCAAATGTAGTTTCGTTACCAAATTGTGAGTTATCATCAAAGCGGACATTGGCTTGGAAATCGTAAGTATCCTCATTCAATTGATAACCAGCAAAAGCACCCTTAATATCACGGTCATTTATTTGATACTTATCTTTACCGCTGGCACTAGGAGTGTTATCTGTCAGGTCGACTTCCTGCTGTAACCATTCTGCACCAGCTTGTACTTTTCCTAGAGGTAATTTATAAGTGCTTATTAGATTCGCTTGTTTCTGTTTGGTATCAAACGCATCACCAACTTTATTATCAAGCTTGTCTAAGCTTTGACCTGCTGATAAACGTACTGTTAACTTATCATTTTCGTATTGTGAAAATGCTGATACTACACCATTTTCATGATCAATCTCCGCGTTTGGTCCTGGTCCAAAACTAAAATTATCAAACTCAGTAGTCGACTTAGCGAACAGCCCAGTTGCGCCAACGCTGATATTTTGAGTTAAAGGTATGCTTACATTTAGTGCAAAGTTATCACTTTTAAAGCCATCGTCATCTTTATCATTGCCTGATCGGTTTTCAAGAGCGCTAATACCTTTGGTTTGATTGCGACTAGCAGAAAGACTAAGTTTTGCGCCTTCTTCATTTGCAAACTGTGCTGAGGCACCATATACATAGTGGTCATGCGATCCAACACCTGCAGTAATTGAGAAGTTGGTTTGTTCAACATTATTACCTTTAGTGAAGATTTGAATAACGCCGCCCATAGCGTCAGAACCGTAAATACTAGAGCCTGAAGCACCGTATAATATTTCGATACGATCGATTTGGTCAGCAGGCAATAAGCCTAAAGCGGGTTGTCCAGTTGACATTGAGCCATAACGAATACCGTCTATTAGCACCAATACGCGTTTGCTATCATAGCCACGAAGATAAAAGTTACTGCTTTGACCCATACCACCATCTTGTTTAATACTAAAACCTGGCTGACGCCTCAGAACTTCCATTACGGTTTGGCCTTGGAAACGCTTTAAGTCTTCACTATCAATCACGCGTGTTTGAGCAATGACATTACTGGTTTTGGTAGGCGTACGCGTGGCCGTTACGACAATTTCATCAAGCTCAACCTGTGGTAACTCCTTAGCGTTGACAACCTCTATGTCAGTAGTGGCAGCTGTAGCACTAACGGCACAGACCCCAAGCGCGCTTAGAATACACAACCGAAGATAAGTGGCCGAAGACGAACGTGATAAAACCATGTTTAATTCCAAATTAATCAAATAAAGACATTACAGAAGCGAGAGTTGAGCAGCTAAAAATTACAAAATGTAATAAGCAAATTATACGTCGCCATTATCTATAAAAGTGTCTCACTTATAAACCACTTTAACCTAATGTTTCTTCACGCTAAGCTGAGGGGTCTTCATGATGCATGGCTTTTGAGTATTTGAAGGCATGTATTATCCAGTATAAGCGTTGTATATTGGCAATAGGGTGAGGTGGCAATGGCAAATGAGGATATAAAGTAGCTCACTCACATGACTATGTGGACGATGATATAAACGGTTATAAAAACCCATAATCAAAAGTACTGCTGTTAGAAATAATTGCTATTATAGTCACAGTTTTTATCTATTTTGGGTTGTAGTACTTATCAAATTAAGAGGTTTGTTTTGTCTATTGAGCGTAATCTGATTCTGAACACTGAGTTGTCTCCTCCATATCCAAGCATCAAAATGCCCTTAATGGTAATGGTGTTTTTGCTCGCGATGTTAGCGAGTCTGCTATTACCTAATCCGGCCTCTGCTGCTGAACCTGGCGCACTTGGGATAGGGGGTAGCAGCAGCGAAGAGTCGGTAAGTACACCGTTACCAGATTCGTTTGGGCGAGACACACCGCGGCACACGGTACAGGGGTTTATCAGTGCACTGGGCGAAAATGACTATTTGTTGGCGAGTAATTATCTAAATCTCACGAAGTCTGACAATCCGACCACCATTGTAAGGCAGTTTAAGCAAGCTCTGGATGCCGGTGGCCGCTTTCAGCAGGATTTGCAGATTAACAACACGCCTGACGGCAATCTAACCGACCAATTACCACCCAGCCAAGAGAATGTTGGGGTCATTAATGTCGGGGAGAAAAGCGTGCCACTGCTACTTGAAAGAGTGGTGTCTGACCAAGGGGAGCAGTACTGGCAGTTTTCGACTGATACGCTCAGCTCAATACCAGAAGTGATAGAAAATACGGAACCAACCTTGGTGTCTCGTTACACCTTTGAGTCACTAGAAGGGAAAAAGCTCTTTGGCTATCAAATGGCTGACTTAGTGGCGGCACTAACCATGATCGTCAGTAGCTTTGTGTTCACGTATATTATGGTGTGGCTACTGTATCATCTATTGCGAATTGTCTATCCACGCGTACGCGGTGTGCCCTTACCATTACCAGACAAGGTCATACTGCCATTGGCTGTGGTTATTATGGCCCTGATACTGTCTGAGGTGATGGTTTATGCTGGCGTGTCAGTGACGCTGCGTGAGCCCATCAACCGCTTTACTGAGATTGCGTCTTGGCTTGCCTTAACTTGGCTGCTTCTTCGGGTCATCGACGCCATATTTACGCGAGCGGTCAATTTAAGCTACAAGAAAAACTATACAGAGCGAGTCTCAATTTTGGGACTGCTACGCAAGGTCGTCAAAGCCTTACTGTTAATATTTGCTGTCATTGTGATCTTTGGTAATTTAGGTTTTGACTTGACGACGGGTATTGCAGCCTTGGGTGTGGGTGGTTTGGCGTTAGCACTTGGTGCACAAAAGACCATTGAAAACCTTGTTGGTAGTGTCGTTGTAGTGGCAGACTCACCAGTACGGATAGGGGACTATTGTAAGTTTGGTACTTATGAAGGGACTGTCATTGATATTGGTATTCGCTCATCGCGTGTGCGCACATTGACACGTACTATTGTCACTGTACCAAATGGTGATTTTTCATCGATGCAGATTGAGAATTTTACTTCTCGTGATATGTTCCGCTTTTTTCATCAGTTATATCTTAAGCGTACCGCGGATATTGACGTGGTCTTCAAGATGGTAAAAGACTTAGATGAATTTATCAATGAGCACTATTTAACCAACCAAGAATGGAATCAAGTCAATATCTTAGAGCTGCGACAAGACTGCTATGTCATTCAATTGCAGGCTTACATTAATGCTAATGGTATTACTGAGTTTTATGACAAACAAAACGTTTTATTTGTCGATATATTGAACCAAGTGGCTAAATATAAGGTCGAGCACGCGCTACCAACGCAGCAGCTTATTGTTAATCAAGCGGAGCTTGAGCATCATAGGGAAAGTGGCGTTGAAGATGACGTTGCTGAATCAATAGAAGAGACGACAGACGGGCAGCCGTCTGATGACACGGATGCCTTTGCCAGCAATAACAGTGATGACCATAATGGTAATGACCATGGTGCGGTCGATTTAAATAAAGATCACGACGGCACTAAAGACGATGAAAAATCTAATCGGAAAGGGACTGGGTCAGCCAAAAGTAAAAAAAGCAGCTCATTCAGAGCGTTCAGAAATAGACACCGCCTGTTACAGAAAAGCAAATTTAAGCACGTAAGAGAAAAGTTTGGTTTCTCTATCAAAACCGCGAAAGAGGACGCCACCCGACATTAGGGTGGCGCTGAATTTCGCCTAGCGTTTACTATATATTTATACAAATTATGTACTGAAATAAACTATACTAAATTTTAGAAATTATTTTAAAAAACACAGTGAATCGGCACTATGAAAATCAACAAAGCGTACAAATTTAGGCTTGAGCCTAATGCAGAGCAGGAGATTATCTTAAATAATCTTGTCGGCTCAGCGCGTTTTGTTTGGAATCACATGCTGGCAATATCGTTTGAGATGTTTGCTAAAAATGAGTTTATCAATGCCACCAATTTGGTTAATAAAATCGTTAGTTTAAAGAACAATCCTGATTTTGCCTTTCTGAAATCTAGCTCTAATGCCGTGTCCTTACAACAAAAGGTACGCGATCTTGCGTCTGCTTGGTCACGATTCTTTGACCCCAAAGTACACGCCAGACTCAAAGAAAACAAAAAGAAACCCAAAAAGCCCAAGTTCTTTAAACTGGCTGATGGCACAGAGATTCAACTTCGTCCACTGATGCCACAATTTAAGCGCAAAGCAGATGGCTGCGATTCAATCAGACTGGTTCAGTTTGCTAAATACTGCCGTGTTGAGGGCAACCGCGTTAAACTACCAAATGGCATTGGTCTAGTGAGATTTAGAAAATCACAAGACATCATCGGTGTCATCAAAAACGTCACCATCAGCAAAAAATCAGGGCACTGGTACGTGTCATTTGGCACTGAGCGCGAACTGGCCGAAAAGCCGGTTCACCCTGCCATAAGCGCCATTGGCTTGGACATGGGGATCACAAAACTACTCACCACCTCAAACGGTACATACATCAAGCCCAAAAACAGCTTTAAAGCCAATCAGGTTAAACTGGCTAAATTACAGCGTCAATTAAGCAGAAAGGTTCTGTTTAGCCAAAACTGGAAAAAGCAAAACTGCAAGATTCAAAAGCTCTACAGCCACATTGCCAATATTCGTCATGACTACCTGCACAAAATCACCACCAGCATCAGCAAAAACCACGCCATGATTGCTTGTGAGGATTTGAAGGTCGCCAATATGTCGAGATCTGCCAGCGGTACGGTGGAGAATAAAGGTCGTCATGTCAAAGCCAAGTCAGGATTAAACAAATCCATTTTAGATCAAGGCTGGGGCATGATGATTGATATGCTTGAATACAAGCAGCAGTGGCGCGGCGGCTTACTTATCAAAGTAAACCCACGCTACACCAGCCAAACCTGCTATCAATGCAAGCATATCGCTAAAGATAACAGACAAACTCAGTCCAAATTCGAGTGCGTCAAATGCGGGTATAAAGCCAACGCTGATATTAATGCAGCTAAAAATATTTTATCGGCAGGACATGCCGTTTTGTCTGCGGAGGGAGGATGCAGTAAAGGTCGCCCGATGAAACAGAAAACTTGCGACGGTCGTGAGAATGTCGCCTAAAGGCTAATGCTTTTAGAATCCCCCACTTGAGCGCGGCGAAAGTGGTGGGAGTGTGTCAAATGGAATCAGCCTTAAAAGTATCAACTAAACAAATGTCTTAGATAAGGATGATTGTGAATTGTTTGCCTTACAAGGGAATGGCCGTTTTATTGCGTAACGAACCGTAGTAGGACCATAACAACAGACTGGCAGCGCTACGATGTGGTGACCAGTCTTGGGTTAGCCGCTTTAGGTGTTTGGGTGTGGGGCGCTCAGCCAAATCTAGTAAATGCATCGCTGCGACTTTAATGGCTAAGTCATCGACAGCCAGTACATCTGCTCGTTTTAATGAGAACAACAGGTACATCTCAGCCGTCCAGCGGCCAATACCAGTAACAGCGGTCAGTGTTTTTATGACGTCTTCATCGGGCATGGCAACCAATGCGCCAAAGTCTATATCATGCTCTACCAGTGAGCGGATATAACGCGTCTTTTGCTTAGAGAGCCCTTGTGCCCGTAAAGCTTCATCACTCGCTTTATTAATAGCCTGCGGAGCTGTCATATCTGCATCAATCAAACGTTGCCAAATGCTGGCTGCCGCTGCGACAGAGAGCTGTTGACCGACCATTGCTCTCATCAATTGCTCAAATCCGCCGGTATTGTGTCTCAGGCTTGGCATCCCAACTTGGTTATAGACAGCAGCAAATTTTGGCTCGATAGCAACCAATGCAGTGATGTGCTCCTCTAACTCGTGAGGGTTTTCAATGATGTGTGGGCGCATAATGGACTTGCCTTAACCGTTAAAACAGTGGGTACAAAGAGAGTAGGAAGATGCACTTTAGGGTAGTGATGGCACCAATGTACCATTCAATGATACAAAAAAGGACTGCTGATGGGCAGTCCTTTTTGTATTAGAACAGGAGTACTTACTCACCATCCACTTTTGGCTTTTTGAGCAATACCAGTACAGCACCGTTGCCACCGTCTTTTGGTGGGGCAGAACAAAACGCTAATACTTCTGGCAACTGACGTAGCCAACCATTGACGCAAGTTTTTAGAATGGCTTCACTACCTTTACCATGAACGATTTTTACCATGGTCTCGTTTTTTTGCTTTGCTTGACTCAGTAATTGCGTCATGGCCTCGCGAGCTTCTTCAATCGTACAGCCATGAATATCGACAGCATCATACCAACGCAGCTTGCCTTTTTTGAGTTGATCAAAAATTTTGTTTTGCAAAGTTGGCTGTTTGTAAGACAAGTATGCTTCACTAGCGACAGGGTTCAGTAGGGCTTGCATATCTGATAGGCCTGCCCCCAAATCGCTTGCCTCACTACCTTGAGCCGCAGCACGTTTGGACAGGGTGGCAGCATCAGGTTTGCGCGCTTTTTCTGCGTTTGAAGGGGGGCGAACGTTTTTGTCTTCAAGCTGGTTCACACCGTGCATCGCTTGCATAAACAGCACTTTATCATCATCGATATGTTCACTGTCTAACTGTTTTACCGTTTTTTTGACTTGCTTTTGGGTTGGTAGGGCAACAGGTTCTGTTGGCTTTTGATTCTCACCTTCAGGCGAGTTGGTATCACGGCCTTTGCTCAGTTGGCCTTTTAGCTCTTTGAGTTGGTCTTGCATTTCTTTTGAAAATAGAGAGTTTGACATAAAAGTTAACGTATCGTTGGTTAATGAATGAATGATTTCATAGTTAAGGTCTAGACTGTCTAGCTACTTTACCCGTCTGCTGCAACGCCCGCAAGTAAGGATTGTAACGCTTGTCCAGGGTGATCGGTTTTCATAAACTGCTCACCGATTAAAAAGTGTTGGATATTGTGATCTAACATCAAACGAATGTCGTCGCTGCTATGGATACCGCTCTCGGTGACAATCAGCGGTTTAGGTGTGGTGCTATCAGCGTCAACCGCTAGGGCGTCTGTTAAGATGTTTTTTAAATCCAGTGTGGTTTGTAGGCTAACATCAAAGGTATTTAAATCACGATTATTGATGCCGTAAATGTTGTGCTCAGAACGGGGTAATTGGAGAGCGCGCTCAAGCTCAGCCTTGGTATGTACTTCGATCAATACATCCATACCCAGTTGGATACTGAGCGCATGTAGTTCTTTTACTTGCGCGTCACCTAGGCAGGCCATGATTAATAATACACAGTCTGCGCCCATGAGATAGGATTGATAAATTTGGTAGGTATCAATCATAAAATCTTTACGCAGTATCGGCAGGCTTGCGGCATTAGATGCTTGAAGCAGATAGCGATCATCGCCTTGGAAATAATCACGGTCAGTCAATACTGACAAACAGCAGGCCCCAGCTTGTTCGTACTGCTGTGCGAATAAGGCAGGTGCAAAATTGTGATTAATAACACCCTTAGAAGGTGACGCTTTTTTGATCTCGGCAATGATACCGATACCGTCTTTGTAAGAACTGGCTGCACGTAGGGCAGCAGCAAAGCCTCGACGTGGCTTGTTATCAGCATCGACTTGCGCTTGCAGGTCTTCAAGTGGTAGTGCTTCACGAGCCGCTTTCACTTCTTCTATTTTGGTGGTGACAATGCGCTGTAATACTGAGGGAATGTCTGTATTGGTTGTGGTCATACTGGTATCCAAATATCGTTAAATGTAAACAAACCGTGATGGCTAGGGCTGCGTACTAATGGTGTTTATTCTTTAATCCTTAGATGCCAGCTGCTGCGTGTAGGTGGCTAAAGTCTCAAGCTTCATCAAAGCATCCCCATTTTGGATGATTTTTTGTGCTCGGCTCACGCCATTAGGGTAGTTGCTGGCAAGCCCTGCGGTATATATAGCCGCGCCTGCATTTAACGCAATCATGTCACGGGCCTTTAGGACGGAGCGGTCGTTAGTTTCTAAACCCGATAGCGCTGCACGAATCAGCTCAAGACTTTGCGTTGAAGAGTCCACATCCAGACCAATAAGCGTTTGTGATTCTATACCCGCATCTTCTGGCATCATCTCATAAACGGATACTTCGCCGTCTTTTAACTCAGCGACGGTAGTAGAGGTTGCAAGGCTGATCTCATCTAGGCCATCTTTTGCGCCGACGACCATGACATGACGTGCGCCTAAATTCTTCATTACTTTGGCGATGGGTTCACAAAGCTGGGCCGTAAAGACACCAATGACTAGATTGGGGGTGCCAGCAGGGTTGGTTAGTGGACCTAAAATGTTAAAAATAGTACGTGCCTTTAATTCACGGCGCACTGGGTTGGCATAACGCATCGCACTGTGATGATTCGGCGCAAACAAAAAGCCAACCCCTTGATTTTCGATACAATCTTGCGCTTGTGCAGGCGTGAGCGCAAGACTAATACCTGCTTCTTCGAGTAAATCTGAGCTACCAGACTTAGTCGATACACCGCGGTTACCATGCTTAGCAACTTGTGCTCCTGCGGCTGCGGCGACAAAAGCGGATGCCGTCGAGACGTTAAATAAATTAGCGCCATCGCCTCCCGTTCCAACAATATCGACCAGATTAGCGCAATTGTTTGGGGTGATGTTGGCTGCCAAGGCGCGCATGGCGCTGGCAGATGCCGTGATTTCATCGATTGATTCACCTTTCATCCGCAAACCCGTCAAAATCGCTCCCATCATGGCATCACTACATCTTCCTTGCATAATGATAAGCATCACTTGATACATCTCATCAAAGGTTAAATCAATATGCTGAAAGATTCTACCTAAGGCTGTCGTCAGTAATTTATGCGTGTCCTCGTCAGACAGTTGAGCAATATTATCTGGGGTATGAGTGTCCTTTACGCTGGCGGTATTCATTATTGTCTCGCTTAATATTTTTATGTATTGGTTTTAAATAAATGAGGGGTTACTTTGATCTTGTTGTTAACAACGTGTCATCTGTAAGCAATCAACTGAAAGTAATCAACTGACTTGCGGTAACTCATCGGAGGTTAGTACGGCCAAATGATACGTCTGCAAAAAGTTATTGAGCAGCTGGTAGCCTGCTTCACTTAAAATAGACTCAGGATGGAATTGCACGCCTTCGATGGCCAATGTCTTATGCCGGATACCCATAATCTCTTCGATACTACCATCGGTGCTCTGTGTCCACGCGGTCAGCTCAAGACACTCAGGTAGACAGGTCTTGTCGATGACGAGTGAATGATAACGTGTGACTTGCGAGGGGTTTGGTAGGCCGGCAAAGGCACCTTGGTTATTATGGTAAACGGCTGATAAACGCCCGTGCATCACTTCACCAGCTTTAACCACTTGTCCGCCAAATGCTTGCCCAATGGCTTGATGTCCTAAGCAAATCCCTAACATAGGAATGCGACCCTTAAACGTTTCGATAACTTCTAGCGATATACCAGCACGGTCAGGGTCGCATGGGCCAGGGCCAATGACGATAACGTCAGGTGCCAGTGTTTTAATCTGTTCGATAGTGGCTTGATCGTTACGCCAGACGGTGATCTCCTGTTGTAACTCACCGAAGTACTGTACAAGATTGTACGTAAAACTGTCGTAATTATCGATCATCAGAATCATTAGGTTTTCAACTTATTGACGGGCAGGTATTTTGGGAGGCTCTCTATATCTACATATCTACATATCTACATATCTACATGCGTTTTAATGTCTCTCAACATTGGGCGTTAAGCTGTTTTAACGGGGCTGAGTGCTTTTTTAAGACGCCGTTATCTTACCACTATTTTGCTGTCTATCAAATGTGCTGTACAGGTGTCGTCAATAAGGGCTAAAGAAAAGTAATATTTTTTTGCCTGCTAGGTTCACGACCAAGCGTCGTAATCCAGATAAGCATTATAAATGCACCATAAAATAGCAACGCTTATAAACCTCACATTAATTGTGATCTAATTTGGTGCGTTTTTTAATGTTTTTCTGCTGATAACAAGAAACGTTCAGTAAGATAGCTGCTGAAAGACACGATGAATATATATTTTATTGCTTTATAAGTGGCTGAAAATTATAAAAATTACCCCAGTTTTGGTGTTTTAGGAAATGGTCAGTATAGATAGTTGGCACAGCGTTTGCATTATTACGTTTAAGATTGCTTATGGCTATAGAGTGGATCAACGCTCATTATTAGTCAGTGTCAGAAGAGTTCAGCACGATACGTCATATGTTGTTAGAATAATATCAGGATTGACTTGGCTTATGGTGATTCTGCTAAGATGCCTATGAGTCTTATGAATGATTTGTTTTAAACGAGTATATTGATTAATAACATTGACAGTGCTAATAATAAGCATAATATTGAATGCGCTATTTAGCTTCAGAAGCATATCTCATATTCTTAAACTAAAAAATTGCACCAATACCTTGAAATCGCAATAACATGATCAACACAACGGAGACTATTCATGTCGAACAAACTACTAGACCTTATCCAATCTTCTAACGCTAAGTGGGTTGACTTTCGCTTTACAGATACACGCGGTAAAGAGCAACATATCAGTTTTCCAGCGTCTACCGTTGACGAAGATGTGATGGAAGATGGCAAAATGTTTGATGGCTCATCTATCGCTGGTTGGAAGGGTATCGAAGCGTCAGATATGATCTTGCGTCCGGATCCAGAGACCGCTTTCATCGATCCGTTCTTTGACGCGGTGACAGTGGTAGTGACTTGCGATATTATCGAGCCATCAACGCTACAAGGCTATGATCGTGATCCGCGCTCTATCGCTCGCCGTGCTGAAGAGTACTTGAAGTCTACAGGTATCGGTGATACTGCTTACTTCGGTCCTGAGCCTGAGTTCTTTGTATTTGACGATGTTAAATGGTCAGTTGATATGTCTGGCGTTAGCCATAAGATCACGGCTGAAGAAGCAGCATGGTCGACCAATGAGAGTTACGAGTGGGGCAACATGGCGCATCGCCCACGTGTTAAAGGCGGTTATTTCCCAGTACCACCAATCGATAGCTCACACGATATGCGTGCGGTTATGTGTGAACGCATCGAAGAAATCGTTGGTGAAGGCTCAGTTGAAGTACATCACCATGAAGTGGCTTCTTGCCAGTCTGAGATCGGTGTGGCATTCAACACCATGGTGCGTAAAGCGGATGAAGTTCAGCAACTAAAATACGTTGTGCACAATGTCGCGCATCAGTTTGGCAAAACTGCTACCTTTATGCCTAAGCCAATCGTTGGTGACAATGGCTCAGGTATGCACGTACATATGTCAATCTCAAAAGACGGCGTAAACACATTCTCTGGTGATGAGTATGCTGGTTTGTCTGAAACAGCATTGTATTTCATTGGCGGTGTGATCAAGCATGCTCGTGCGTTGAATGCGATTACCAACCCATCAACCAACAGCTACAAGCGCCTAGTGCCACATTATGAAGCACCGATCAAGCTTGCTTACTCAGCCTCTAACCGTTCAGCATCTATTCGTATTCCACATGTGAGTAGCCCAAAAGCGGTCCGTGTTGAAGCGCGCTTCCCTGATCCAACGGCGAACCCATACCTAGCGTTTGCTGCATTGTTAATGGCTGGCCTTGACGGTATCCAGAACAAAATGCATCCAGGCGAAGCTGCGGACAAAAACTTGTATGACTTGCCACCAGAAGAAGAAGCACAAATCCCAACAGTTGCAGAGAGTTTGGATGTGGCGCTACAAGCTTTACGTGATGATCATGAGTTCTTGTTAAAAGGTGATGTGTTCACGGAAGACATGTTAGAAGCGTTCATTGCGTTAAAAGAAGAAGAAGTACAACGTCTGAACGTGACTGTACATCCAGTTGAATTTGACATGTACTATAGCTGCTAATCTATCGTATAGATTCAAAATTACTCTAGTTAATTCATTCAGTTAAGAAGGACCAGTCAAGTTGAGCTTGGCTGGTTTTTTTATACCTGTTGCCAAGGCCACCACATTCATTGACAAAGTTTCTCAGAAGTCGTTACTGATTTCATGAGAAAATTATCGCATAATGGTTTTTTATAAAACCCATTAACAGTCGACACGAATCAGGTAGGCGGACTATGACTACATTATCAAAACCGAGATTTCTAAAAAGTGGCTTCACAGTAGGTTTACTAGGGGCTATGATTATTAGCGCTACCACTCTGTGTGTGACGTTCGCAAATGCCGCACCTATCTATAAGGTTATCGATGAAAAAACGGGTCAAGTTACTTTCACTGACCGCCCGCAAAGTTATGAGCAGCAAGCTGATAAAAAAGTGAGTCAGATGGCTATTACAACTGATGCTACCAGTGATACAACCAATCAGCCAAATAACAGTCATACCAACAGTCAGCCTGCTGCTATTGCTACACGGCAAACTGCTGCTGTGCCGAGCTCAAACCCTAAAACGGTAGCTCCCATCAATTATCAGCTTGCTATTACTGAGCCTAGCGAGGAACGTGCTTATCGCCGTCCAGCGCAAACCATCAATGTGAGAGTGCAAGTGACACCCGCTTTACAAGCAGGTCATAGTATCAGTATTTATTTTGATGAGAGTGAAGTGGCGCAAGGTTTAAGTGCCTCGATTGCGACTATAAATCTCTTGCCAGGGTCACATGCTATAAGAGCCGTGGTAAAAAACGAGAAGGATCAGATACTTCAACAAGTGACCCGTACTGTTTATGTGATCCAAAACAATACAACGCTACAAAATAATAAGAAAATTGCTCAGCAGCTTTTGGCTTATCAGAACTTGCCGTGGCACCAAAAAGTCTTGTTGAAATTGCGTCAAAAAGAAACCGCTACGCCTTAGCCTTAAGAGGGTTTATAAATCTAACCGTTTACTAGTCATACCTGAGTCTTCATTAAGCGTATTAAAAAAGGCAAGCACTATAATGGTGCTTGCCTTTTTTAATACGTATGGTTAACGTCACTTTAGAGATAAGCGGCTTTATTTATTCAACTCAATCGTCCCATTAGCGGTCACTGAGATAGTACTGTTGCCAGACTCAAAGTTTTGGCTTGGTACAGATTCATCTGCTACGCCTGCTTTCATATTCATGCTGCTATACATTGGACGTGGGTAGTTGCTCCCTGTGTTTAAGTTGACACTCACCACCCGATAGCCACGAGCGTCCCACGCACGGGTAAGATTTTTAGCTTGCTGCTGAAAGGCGCGTGAAGCATCAGTCATCAGCTTTTGCTCTAGAGCGTCCTTTTTGGTATCGGAGACACCAAAGTTTAAATTGTCCATGACTAAGGTTTCTTGCAAGTCAGCAATAAGCTGGCTAGTCGCAGCAAAATCTGTACTCTTTAAATCGATATTTGCCTGTCCTGTCCAGCCAATAATTTTGTCGTTTTTATCATAACGAGGGTAAGTGCGCTGCTGTCCGGTGCTGACCGTAACGCTGGGGTAGCGCTTGGCTATTTTCATCGCATTGTTAATGGCTGTGTTGAGAGTGGTGGCTAGAGTCTTAGAATCCGCTGCTTGTGCTTTTTTATATAAGCTCGCCCGCACTTCATCGTTTTGGATTTCTTCTTTTACTTCTGTCTGAAAAGTAAGCTGATCATAGCCTGTTGGCTCTGCATGCGCGTAGCCCATCATAGTGGTTAGTAGAAGTGCAGTGCCTGTCGTTAGAGCCGCTTTATTAAGTAACGTGGTTTTCATGTGATCTCCTAAGGGAATATTAATAGTACTGATATGAATTCTATTTAGATAAAACGTAAATACAACTCATAGTCATATTAGAAGCTGTTCATTTTATTTGTTAGATGACAGTGAGCGCTCAGCTTCAGTCACTAAAATAGCAAAATTTAGCTGCGCTGCTGTGAGAATTTTGTCACCTAGGTTACGGTTTGTTTTAGGCCATAAAAAACAGTTTTATAATAGGGGTTGTAATAATGAAAAATTCTTGTATAATTTGCAACTGGTGGCTCCATTGGTAGCCTCGCAACATTGTTCTATGAATCCCGCCAGGACCGGAAGGTAGCAACGGTAATAGTCACAATGTGTGCCGAGGATGTGCTTTTGGAGTCGCTTTTTTTTGTCTAAAATTTGACATCTGTCTCTATAAATAACTAAAAATGCTCGTGTATTGTATTAAGCCCTTTATTATAAAGGGCTTTTTTTTTGCTCTGAATTTGTCTGATTCTGTACTAATGGACTTAGTTGTTTCTTCTTTGCCAACTGTGGGACGGATTGAGAGTACGCCTCATGGCCTGTTTAATCAGCTTAGATTGGCTGAACGTACGATTTTTTAATCAGTGGGGACCATTGTGTATTGTACAAACTGCTGATGATCGGCATTTTAATTGGGCAAAGAATGGGACAACGATACGAGCAGCGCTGACTAGATGATGGTGTGAAGGTAAATAGCCTAAGCAAAAAAATACAAAAAATTGTGTTTCAGCCACATTATTAACCGACAGCCGTAAAACCGATCAGGCGGTTAATAATTATTGAGACAAACAACAGGGCAGTCTTCAAATAGATTATAATAACGGTAAAAATAGCCGCCATACTGATAATGCCACGAATAAATCATTATTATACTTATAATGATGACCAACAGTGGCTGGGTACATTGCATACGATGGTGTTACACGATACGATAGTCAGTCAAGATGAGTATGATTGTCGGCTTTTACTGTCAGAGCACGGGCTCAGGGTGCGGCAGCTTTTTTGACTGACTTAAAACAAGCTTGATGTAGCCAATATTTGGCTGCCAAGGTGCTACCTATATGAAGGTATTGTCTAAAATAGACGTTTGTAAACCCATTTGTGATAAATAGGATAGTAGACCCGCATGAGTGATATCCAAGACCCGTTAGTTGTATTGCAACACCGTATGCAGCAGCGTCAGATTTTAGCGTTAATGGGTATTAATCAGTGGGTGCAGCCAAGCTCAGAAACCATTAATATCGCAGACATCTCTGCTCCTAATGTCGCCGATAGTATCGTTCAGCCTGTTGCTTCGAGCACAAGTCTTGAGCAGCCTCATATGGTAAAACCAAGTATTGACAATACAAACGGTAATATGTCAAATGTCACGTCTGAGGACTTTGGATCAGCTCTAGTCGATGAGGACTCTTATAGCACTTATTACCATGACGATAACGATGCTGGCTTAAGCCGCCCTCATGAACAAAGCCCCGTAACCTATAGTTTTGATACCAGTACCCCTGATACAGCCACCAACTCTCGTGTAGAGCCAGCTGTCCCAAAAGCTGAATCAATCCAGCCTTCTGAAAGAAGTCACGACACTAACAATCTTAAAATAGCGCCATTTGATTTACAAGGTGGCCGCTATGGGGACTGGGTATTTTTTGTTGATATCCAAGCCCTTAATAATGATAGCCAAAAACTGTGGCAAAATATCACGCAGGCATTGTCCATAACCTGTGAGACAACATCGTTCCCCATCTGCGAAGGTATGGATACTGCCGAGCTTGCCAATGCCAGCCTAGCAGGCTATGTGTTTAAAATAGGGAGAAGCGAAGAGATACAAGTAGCCGCATTGACCGCGCTACCTGAGGGACTTGAGCATCCCAATATGACTACTGTGCCGACATTGGATGAGATGCTTGCTGATAGCAGCTTGAAACGACAATTTTGGGAGACGCTCTCTCATTAGCTATCAAAAAAGCGAAAGAGGACTCCACCCGACATTAGGGTGGAGGTGAATTTCGCATCACTGGTTGGTTTTTTGACTCAGGTATTACACAACCTACTCATTGAAATAAACACCCTTAAATTCTAGT
>Ga0208300_100402_pt1 | contig 33176 bp, 26 predicted proteins | sample 23_taG_FD_184096 | JGI IMG/M metagenome (GOLD analysis project Ga0208300, IMG submission 184096) | Marine viral communities from Cariaco Basin, Caribbean Sea - 23_WHOI_OMZ (SPAdes) (version 2) | ecosystem: Environmental > Aquatic > Marine > Oceanic | place: Caribbean Sea: Cariaco Basin...
TGAGTCATTTTCGGCTCAGTTACTACAACAAATCAAACAGCAATTTGCTGAAAGCACAACCTATTTGCCATTAAATGACATGGATTTACCTACCTTGGATGAGGCAACCCTAACGGTCATTTATAAACAAAAAGCAGGGGAGGCTTTGAGTGTGGCGGAGCAAGCTATCGCCGACACTCGGCAATCGATGTTACAGCAGTTTAAAGCGCATCAAAAAATCGTTATTATCTATCCGATGTATAACTACAATATCCCTGCTCGACTCAAAGATTATATGGATATGGTGTTGGTGCCACGAGAGACTTTCCAGTACAGCGAGGCAGGTAAAATTGAACCCTTATTGACCGATAATAGAGCCGTGTTGTTTCTACAAATTAGTGGGTCGATGTTCTCATTGGATAAAGAATGCCAACAAATGGAATTTGCTTACCGTTATTTGGATATGATGTTTGCAAAAATGGGCTTTAAAAAACGCACCTTGATTCGAGCAGAAGGCACAGCCATTTATGATAAAGAGGCAATTTTACAAGCCACGCTAGAAGATTTTAACCAATGGCAAGTTAATTAAATTTTAAGATAGCTGATACATAAGCTCAAGTTACCCAATATACTGTTAGGAGAATTTTCTTATGAAATCAAAATACCACCCTTTATTTCAACCTTTTACCCTTAATAATGGCATCGTCATCAAAAACCGTTTGGTAGTTGCTCCTATGACGCATTGGGGTTGTTAGAAGCAGCTATTACAACAGTACTAAATCTAGGTCTATAGACATTGAACTTATAAGGCTCAAAGCCTTAATCAGAGAAGTATTTGAGCAGTCAAATGGCTCGGCTGGTGCAAGGACGGTATCTGCTATCGTCACGCATCAACATGACATTAAACTCACACGCTACAGAGCAGGTAAGCTGATGGCACAAATGGGGTTGATTAGTCGACAGATAAAATCACATAAGTACAGGCGTTGTGAAAAATTCCATAAAGTTTATGGAAACATACTAGACCGTCAGTTTGCGCCCACTGCACCAAACCAAGTGTGGACAGGTGATGTTACTTATATTCGTATCAAAGGCGGATGGTGTTATTTAGCCATCGTTATGGATTTATATGCTCGACGTATTGTTGGTTTTGCCTTGTCAGATAGCCCGAATACCCAGCTGACCACATCTGCACTAAAAATGGCATATCACATAAGACTTGAGCCTAAAGGGGTGCTGTTTCATTCAGATCAAGGCAGTCATTATACCAGTGAAGAGTATGCTAAATGCGTAGCCAAGTGCAATGGTATGTCGCATAGTATGAGCCGACGAGGCAACTGTTGGGACAATGCACCTACAGAGAGGTTCTTTAGAAGCTTTAAGACAGAGTGGATGCCAAAAAACGGCTATGACAATATTGATGAGGCTCGGCAGGCAGTAAATGATTATATTTGGGGCTATTATCAAAGTGTAAGACCACACAGCTTTAATGAGTATTTAACACCGAGCGAGAAAAAGAGACTTTATTTCAACAAAAACCTCTTAAGTACTGTCTAAAAATATTTGACCACTACAAGTATACAATGTGTATTCTCCTACGTTCTTTCAAATCTATACTTTACCTACCACTCACCACTCATGTGATCATATAAATAACTTCAAATACCAGATATTAACAAGGAAAAATCACCACCTCATCGTCTTCCTGCCATGGCTGAAACTTAGTCATGGCTTGTACAAATAACGGGTGTTCCAACCAGTGTTGTAGCCACATCTGTAATTTCGGGTAAGGCAAACTATAAAAAATATCACGATCTACATGGGCAAACTGGCGAACAAACGGCATGATACCAATATCAGCAACCGTCACGTTATTACCTAGTAGATACGTATTCTTAGTCAATAACGCTTCTAAATCCTGCAGAAAAATCTCACCCTGTTGCCGGTACTCTGTCTGAGTCATTTCAGGGTGACGATCAGCATACTTGTAGCGATCGAGCCACTGCTTAAACTCATTGTCGTTTTGTGTAATCAGTGCATTAGCTTCAGATGAAATCTTTTCATTGAGCAGTCCTTGAGGATCGTTTTGCTCAAGCGCCCACATCATGATCTCTGCACTCTCTTCAATGACGGATCCATCTGAAAGGTGTAAAACTGGCACCGTGCCTTTTGGACTAATCGCTAGCATCTGATCTGGCTTATTCTTTAACGTGATTTCTCGTAGCTCTACTGGTAACTCGGCGAATATTAGACCGAGACGAGCGCGCATAGCATAAGGACAGCGACGAAAAGAATACAAGCGAGGCAACGAGGTGTTCATAGATTCCTCCATAATTGAATAGGACTTAAACAATAGGTAAAAGCAAACAAAGAAAAATTAGCAGACGCAAACCTACTGACATTAATAGTTATTAAGGCGCTGTTTAATAGGTGACAGACTTATAATTGGCCATAGTTTCTACTAATGACTTTGGTAGATAAGCATCTTTCAGGTGCGCGTTCGGATAATGCTGCTCAATCCACGATTGATAGTTATAGACAGTTAGCGTACCACAATATAATAAATATAAAACCTGCACGCCGATGCTACGTGATAACCCCATCACGCAATGGAAATTGATAAGCGTGATAAAGCTACCCTCTACTTTATCTTTATTATTGGTGACAAATGCCTGTGTCTCAGCTGATCGTATTAAAGCGTCAATTTGTTTAAATAGATTAATATAGTCTTGGAGCAATACATCATTTAATGGCTGCAAATCTAACAAAGGCAAATACAAGTAATGAACTGTCGTACTCACGCTGCTATTAGCAGCTATTCTAAGATTATGAGCGTGGCTAGATATCTCAGCGGCCAAATCAACAACGATAATTTGATAGCGAACTGCAGGTCGATTGCTTTCTAACGGACTTGGCCATTCTAATGAGCTGGAGCCAAATAACCAATACGTTAAATGACTACTTAGATCCGTCTGCATCAATCGAGGTGAAGCAATAACATTGACCTTGTCATCAATAGCATATGGCGTGAGTGAATACTTTTGACTTTTGGAGAAAACTTTAAAATACCACTGCCCTAAAAGTGACATGCCATTGTAAATAATAATGATTGGCGCAAACTTCATCCAAGTATATACCGTGAGTCGACCGCTACTGCATTTTCGAAACCAACGTATATCCCGTATTGGCTTGTCCTGTTGATAGGCACAAGCCAACATCATAAAACTAATCAACCAATATGCAGCAATGATGATAGCTAAGGTTTCTATAGACTCAAACGCTATCATACTCATATTAGCAAAGCAAAACCCTGCAATCGCTATCAACAAAAACCCGATACTACCCACTGCCAAATACTTGATTACCAGTGCATTACGGATTCGACTTGAGAGTATAAACACCGCCACTGCTAACACTAGCCCGCCGAACATATCTAGCAAATGATGTTGATACGTCAACACTGTCGACAGGGCAATCAATGTACATATGCCAGTCAGCAACAATCGATAAGCCGCTGAAATCCATCTCTTTTTAGACGCTACAACATCCCATAAGGATACGCCAAGCAACATGGCATAGCTGACATGCAATGATGGCAACTGATTAAATGGCTTGTCCACCAACTGCAAAAACTGATAACCAAACTGCGTCCAATCATCAGGTATCGATCGATTGAATGAGAAACGAGCGGGATAGAGATAGAAAATTAAACAGGCAAAGATGGTCGCTAAGATTAAGCGGTAGGTCAATAGAGATAATTGCGTAGACGTCCGCACTAAGAAAAAACTAGCCACAAATAAAATCAATGACCAGCTATAAGGAACAATCATAGCTGGAATGAAAGGAATCATACTGTCAAACGGTGTGGCGAGATTATAAATTTGCGATGGGTAGAGTGTGTACAAAGATACGCTATAAACAGTCGTTAAATTATAAAGCAAATAAAATATCGATAACGCAAGACCTAGGTGTTTGAATCGATTTAAATTTGATGGAGTTTGCAACACTTAGTACCTCATTTGACTATTGAATAAACATTTCAAAAAACTTTGGCAATATAATCATAGTTAAAGTTGTCATAATAGCAACTTATTGTTGGCTAAAAACTGCCCAAACCCATTGGAAATACAGTGGTTTTGAACTTATACTTGACTATTTTCCGGACTTAGAAGGATTTGAGAAATGCAGTTTTTGAAGATGATAAGTCAGCAGTTAAGTCGATTTACGGCATTGGTTATTATTTTAGCGGCCGCAGTGACATTTATAGAGCCTGCGACTTTTTCTTGGGTGACAGGTGATACCCAAGTCATCGTTCTGGGTGTCATTATGCTCGCAATGGGTATGACACTAGGTAAAGAAGACTATAAGGTGTTGGCCCAGCGTCCGCTTGATATTTTTATCGGTTCAATTATCCAATATACCATTATGCCGATTTTAGCGATTAGCGTGGCTAGATTGTTTGACTTATCGCCTGGGCTGACACTGGGTCTAGTATTGGTTGGGACTTGTCCTGGTGGTGTGTCTTCAAACATTATGAGCTACCTTGCCAAAGGTGATGTGGCGTTTTCGGTAGGTATGACCACCGTATCAACTATCATTGCACCGTTAGTAACACCACTTTGGCTAAATTATTTGGTTGGTCAATCTGTAGAGATGGATGGCTGGGGTATGTTCCGCTTTATGCTATTAGTGACGTTGTTGCCAGTCGCTATCGGCTCTATGTTAAACATACTATTTCAAAACAAACACTGGTTTAATGATGTACGTGCGGTGATGCCAGGCGTGGCTGTATTAGCTTTTGCCGCTATCGTCGGTGGCGTTGCCGCTGTATTTGGTGATCAGTTCTTGCAGTCAGGGCTAGTCGTTATCTTGGCCATTGCAGTACACAATATCGTCGGTTATATATTGGGCTACTACTCAGGGGCCTTATTTGGTATGAGCAAACCCAAAAAACGCACCATATCTATCGAGGTTGGCGTACAAAATGCAGGGTTGGCCACTGGCTTAAGTACGAAGTTTTTCCCTGGTAATGCAGAGTCTGCTATCGCTGCCGCCGTTGCTTGTATTTGGCACTCTGTTTCTGGCTCTATATTGGCCAATATCTTCGCTTGGTGGGATAAGCGTCGGGAAGCGAAAAATCCTACTATCATCGAGACTGAAGAGACCTTAGAGCTTGGTAAACCAATCAAAAATCATTAGTACTAATAAAGGTAATACTGAACTAGGTGATATTGAACTAGCTCATAAAGGTAAAACGCTATGAGTTAAAATACTATGCTAGATCATTGTTTCTAGCATAGTGTTCTCTAATAATGTACCTCTTAATACAGAGACTTTTAACATAGAGACTTTTAACATAGTGTTTTCTAATAAAGTACCTTCAAATATAGCGCTCTCCAGCATAGTATTTTTAGCATAACACTACTGATAATTTGCATGAACTGCTAGCCTCTCTTCTAGGTTCTTACGCAGTCTACCGTAACTCATTTCCAAAACGCTTACGCACCTGACGCAAGTATAAAGCTGGCGCAATACGCCACAGTAAACTGCCAAAGCGCGAGAGAGGGTCCGGCAATATCCAACGTTTGCGCCGCTGCAAACCTTGATCGATCTGTTCGGCCATCCACTCAGCACTACGCATATTACCGATCATTGAGCGTGGATGCTTTGCGATACTGCCATCACGGCCGAGCGCGTGGTTCTCGATAGGTGTATCAAGAAAGCTGGGATAGACCATAAGTATATGTATACCCTCAGACTCTAGTTCCAAGCGCAGTACTTCAAAGAACTGGGTTAGCGCCCCTTTTGCCGCACAATATGCTGCCCGTCCAGGAACGGGCATCCAGCCAGCCATTGAGCCGATACAGATAATTTGACCTTTAGATTCTCTTAGCATCGGTAACGCAGCCATAGTCAGCTCCACTGCTCCTTGCCAATCTACCGCCATGACTTTGCGAAACACCGCAGGATCAGTCTGATGTGCTGGTGATCGATGGGTAATCCCAGCATTATTCACCAATAGATCAAGACGGCCAAAGCGTTCGCTAACTTGCTTAATGAGGCTAGCAATATCATCAATTTGAGTGATATCAGTGACGACTGTCATAACTCTAACTGAGTCCTCTAACTCACGAGCGCGGGCGATCAGCGCTTGCTTATCTATATCAGCGAGTACTAAGTGATGTCCAGCAGCATACCAGTGCTGTGCCATTGCCCAACCAAGTCCTGATGCAGCACCAGTGATTAAAGTAACATTTATTGATGACATTGGTGGCATTGATAATTCTCTCCCTATTTGGGTTTACGCAATCCATGACATTCGATGAAGTACTCGAAGGTTTCGGCAGACGTTTTTGCCAAAGAGTAACCAAACTCTTCTTTGAGTCGCCTGTTACTCAGTACTGGGCGATAATGCAAAAAATTAACCTGTTCTGGTCCCGTTGGTTTGCCACCCCATTTTGCCACTTGTAGGCCAGCTTTAACCAAACCCACTGGCAGGATCAATAGCGGTTTATTAAGTCGGTTTGCGATATCCCTCATCGTCAGTGCGCCATCGCCTGCCATATTGTAGATGCCAGATTTATCCTCGCGAATCCCCATCTCCATAGCGCTGATCACGTCTTGATCCCAAATAAACACAAAAGGCGACTCACTGCCTTTAAGCGCAAGCACACGCGGTGCCATAAACAGACTGGTAATTTGGTTGCGTGTATCAGCGCCTAGTATGGTGCCAGGTCGAAAGATCAGCTGCTGTAATTGTGGATGCTGCTCGCGAAAATCTGTAAGCATTTCCTCGACTTGTCTTTTGTGATCCGAGTAAGCAAACTCAGGGTTACCGCGTAGTCCATCCTGCTCATCAATCCATTCAGGATTGTCAGCGTGATATCCGTAAGCAGCACCCGAGCTGGTGAGCGTTATATGTGCGACACCTGCTTTGATGCAGCAATTAAGTACGTTACGCGTGCCATTAACATCGATATCATAGTCACGAGCACGATCTTTTGACGCTTGTAAGATAGAGGCGAGATGCACGACATGAGTGATACCCTCTTCTTTTAGTAACGTTGCCAAACCCTTATCACGCACATCTAATATGTGAATGGGAAAGTCTAGATCATCGCGCTTGCGAATATCTGTGCCGACGACATGATAATGAGTAGCCAGACGATTGCCCAGTTGATGGCCGATGTAACCTGCTGCACCAGTGATTAATATACGTTGATTCACTATGCTTTTATTCGTTACGCTTTTATTCATAGGGTATCCGTGCCCAAATTTGTGAAAGTGTCAGTCCTGACACCAAATGCCATACGCCCCAGAACGCCGTGATCAGCATCATGCCGCCTGCCTCTGAAAAAAAAGTAAATAAAATAACCAGTCCTAGCCCTGAGTTTTGTATTCCTACTTCTAAAGTCACCGCGCGCCGATCCGCGACTGGCAACTTGAGCACCAGCCCCATGCCATAACTTAACGAAAGCGCCAATAAATTATGGCCAACGACCAACCAAAAGAAGCTATGAAAACGCTCTAAAAATAGCGCAAAATTGCTAGAAAAAGCGATTGCGACAAAAGTCATTAGTACAAGTAGCGAGAAAATACGTAGCGGTTTTTGGATACGCACGACCAGATCTGGCAAGCGTCGCCCCGTTACCATCCCCAGCACTAGAGGTAACGCTAGCACCAATAAAACCAGTATCAGAATACTGCTAGGCTCAATCGTTATCTTTGTCAGATACTCACGCGTGTGTGGGTTAAGCCAACCATAAAAGGCAAAATTGACTGGTGTTAATATAGCTGCAGCGAGACTGGATACCGCCGTCATACTGACTGACACCGCGACATTACCGCGTGCCAGCCAAGTCATAATGTTGGAAAAACTACCACCTGGGCAAGACGCGACCAAAATCATTCCTAGCGCCAACTCGGGATCGATATTCAACGCCCACGTAAACAGACACGTGGCTAGGGGCAATAGAAAGAATTGAGCAAACAGACCCGCTATCGGCGCAATGGGAGACAAAACGACACGCTCAAAATCTTCGAGACGTAAACTCAATGACACGCCAAACATCATCAGCGCCAAGATGAGATTGAGTAGAATCAAGCTCCGTGGCTCAAACGCCACTGCCGCTATAATACCTCTGATGCCAATACAGGCTGTTCTGTTTCGAGCTCAGCGATATGACAGCGTCTCTAAGTATTCATCTTTGTTCACGTAATATGCCATACGTGCAAGCTTAATATAATCATAACCACCATCGAGTGTCTTGCCAGCTCGCTTACGTTTCACTTTATTGAACTGTTTAACGGCTGCTGTATTTTTCTGACGCTGCTGAATATATAATGCGACAAGCCGTGCTTGTTGATTTCGACCCTCCCAGCCCAGCCCTGCTGCCTCAACCATACCCATCATAAATAAATTATCATGCTTAGGATGAAAGACATTCATATAAAGCTGCGGCGCGTCATGATTGGCAGGCCAATTGAGCTGCGCGCGCTCAATAAATGGATAATCAAGCAAGTATCCCGTCGCCATAAGAATCAAATCATAATCCTGACTTTCACCATCATTAAAGCTCACCGTATGCCCATCGATGCGGCGAATATCACGGCGCGCTTTAATATCACCATGACCCAAATGATGTAATACCAATGAATTGACCACAGGATGTGATTCATACATGCGATAGTTTGGGTTTGGCAGTCCATAATCAGAAGGTTTTCCGATGACCATACGAATCATCGCCGCATCCATGCGCTGCTTAACTGGACGCGGTAACTTTAGTTTTCCGCCTAGTGTGTCAATGGGCTGACCTTTGATAAATTTGGGCAGAAAGTAGTAGCCACGGCGCAGACTGATATCTACCGACTTGGCATGATGCACCGCATCAATAGCGATATCAGCACCCGAGTTACCACAGCCAACAATTAATACACGTTTGTCATTAAATACTGACGGGCTACGATATTCAGAAGAATGCATCAACGTGCCTGCAAACGTACCTGGCAAGCTTGGTATATTAGGGGTATGTAAAGTACCATTTGCCATGAGTACGCCATCAAACAGTCGCGATTGCTTTTGACCATTGCACTCGCTAACTAAGCGCCAACCATCCCCTTCAGGCACCATGCTGATCACGCGCGTGGAGAATTCATAGTGTGATTTTAGATTGAACGTATCTGAAAAGTCGCGGAAGTACTGACAGAGCTGGGGATGATGAGGATACGCTGCGACTGAGTCATTCATAGGAAACTCTTTGAACTCCGTCATACGCTTGGACGAAATCAAGTGGGCACTTTCATACATGGTACTGTGCGGATTATCGATATCCCATAGGCCCCCTACATCTGTGTATAGTTCAAAGCCGACAAAAGGAATATTGAGTTTTTGCAAATTTCTGGCTGCAGCGAGCCCCATTGGACCTGCTCCAATTACTGCGTACATAAGCGCCACCTTAAAAATCCATTTCAATTATATAAATCAGTCAATTCCGTTTGACTGCATCTCTGGTGGACGATACCAGCGTACTCCCTGCCCGTGATAAAACAATAGCATACATTGATACATGAACTGGCTCAAATGAATAAATTGTCCATATAGACTACTTATAATAGGTAAACCCATCCTCTGCTTTATACTTCTTTTTTACTTATCCTAAAAAACCTACTCTTCACCAGATGTAAAAGCACTGCCCTATTTATAGAGGATGCTATTAGCACCTTATCAAGCAACAGCCCTACTTTACTCAAACCTAATATATTTAAAATTGACTCAGTAATTCATTGTAATAGAAATGATTATCATTATAATAACGATTTAAATTACATGCTGGAAATATTCATGCAACTGTCTCACTTATCTGCTGCTTTGTTTCGTCTTAACTCTCTGAATGTGTCTGGCGCTTCTCTACGATTAGCGTCCATACCCTCACGCTTGCTATCGACGAAATCGCTACCTCTAAAAACACTATGTTCAGTCATCATACTAACCACAAGTCACTCGGCATGGGCGCTAGTAGATGATGCAGATGCTCAAACCACCCCTAATGTGGTACTTGATACTATCGTCGTCACCAGTAGTGCTGATGCGTCAGCAGATGGGTTACCTAGCGCATATGAAGGTGGTCAGGTGGCGACAGGCAGCCGCGTCGGACTCTTGGGCAACCAAGACATCATGGACACGCCGTTCTCTACCACCTCATATACCAATGAATATATCGCCAATCAGCAAGCGCAAAGTGTGGGTGACCTACTCAAAAAAGATCCTACTGTACGTGTGGCAAGAGGTTTTGGTAACTTTCAAGAGGCCTACTTCATGCGTGGCTTTATCACCACATCAGATGACACCATGTACAATGGTCTATACGGCATCTTACCTAGACAGTACATTGCAACTGAGTTGTTCGAGCGCGTCGAGGTTCAGCGCGGTGCTTCTACCATGCTAAATGGTGCAGCACCCAGTGGCGGTAACGCAGGTGGTACAATCAATTTGCTACCGAAACGTGCTGGTAATGAGCCACTACGTGAAGTGACGCTTGGTTATGGTCAAGGTGACCAAGGTAAGGTCGCGGTAGATGTCAGTGATCGCTTTGGTAGCGATGATGCTATTGGGGTTCGTTTTAATGCTGCTTATCAAGATGGTGACAGTGCTATCGATGATGAGTCTTCGACATTGGGTCTGGCGGCCCTCGGTTTGGATTATAGAGCGGATCAGTACCGACTATCAGCTGATTTGGGCTGGCAAGACAACAAACTCAAAGAGACTCGTCCTAGTGTCAATCTTGGTGGGGTGTCTAGTGTACCAAAAGCACCAGACGGCTCAAAAAATTGGGCGCAACCTTGGACCTACTCCGATGAAGAGGATGTCTTTGGTACCATTCGAGGAGAATATGATTTTACTGATAACATTACCGCTTATGGTGCTTACGGTGTGCGAAGTGGCGAGGAAGAAAACTCACTAGCCACGTTAACTGTCAACAACGTTGATGGTGCGGGCACGATTTATCGCTTTGATAATTCCAGAAAAGATTTGGTACAAAGTGCCGAGCTCGGTCTGCGTGGTCAATGGCAAACGGGTGAAGTGGCTCATAATTGGGTACTAGCAGCTGATCTCTATGACCAAGAAGAAAAAGGTGCATTCGCGTATGATTTTGGTAATCAACCCGCGACCAATTTGTACCACCCTACCGACTACGCTGAGGTCCCTTTTACAAGCACAGCAATCTTCGGTGGTAACTTAGACGATCCAAAACTAACCAACAAAAAGCAGTTTCAAAGCTTTGCGTTAGCAGACACGATCTCACTGTTCGACGATAAGCTAAAAACTACGGTAGGCGTGCGTCATCAGAACTTAAAAACCACCAGCTATGATGCTAATACACAAGCAGAAACTGGTAGTTATGATGAAAGCGCATGGACACCAAGTGTCGGTATCGTTTATCAGCCAACAATGGACTGGTCTGTGTATGGTAATTATATCGAAAGTCTAGCACCAGGAAAAAGAGCGCCTCTAACTAACGATAATGGCGCTGTCACTAATGGTGGTCAAAATCTAGATCCGTACGTGAGTGAGCAAACTGAACTGGGTGTGAAATATGACAATGGCATGATTGGCAGTAGTCTCGCTGTTTTCCGAACTGATGAACCGCGTGGTTATATCAACAACTCAAATACGTTTACTGCTGCTGGAGAAAATCGCCATCAAGGTGTGGAGCTGACTGTCTTTGGTAGCCCAAGTGAAAACATGCGCCTCAATGCTGGTGTTACTTACTTAAGTGCTAAGCAAAAAGACACTGGTGATAGTGCATTAGATGGCAATCGAGTGATTGGTGTGCCTACCTTACAGAGCAATGTCAACCTAGAGTATGATTTAGCAGCAGTGGAAGGATTAACTTTAACGGGTGATATCATCCACACAGGCTCTCGTTATTCGGATAATGCCAATACCTTAAAGGTTGATGGTTATACTACCTTAGATTTGGGTGCACGCTATCGCACTATGCTAGCAGGACAAGACGTTACTCTAAAAGGTATGGTAACCAATGTCACAGGTGAAGATTATTGGCAGTCAGTGGGCGGTTATGCAGATTCAGGCTATCTAAATGCAGGTGAACCAACGGCCTTAAAAGTATCAGCAACGTTCGATTTTTAAGCTTTATTAGTAGGCTTTCTTAGGTTCTATAAAAGGGATTAGGCGCGACCTACTCCCTTTTCTGCTATCAAAAATTTATTTTATTACTGAGTTACTATGTCTTCTCGTACCACAGCGTCTTCTCATACCACAGCGTCTTCTCGTACGACTGCTTCTTTATATCATATGATTTGGGCGAATTATCGTCTCCCTTTTCTCAAAGTCATTTTGCTAAATTTGGTCAATGCTGCTGTCAGTGTGGGTATCATTGCCTATATCAATCATACCTTTATCAGTCAGCCAGTATTTGATACTTTATCTTGGCTCAGCTTGGGGCAGTTTTCCCTGCTGGTACTATTACTGCTAGTAACGACATTTTTGTCGCAATATGCCTTAACGCGATTGGGGCATCGATTTGTCTATGAGCTTAGAACCAAATTGGTCAAACAAATCATCGATACCGCCGTGCCTCAGATAGACCATTTGGGTAGTGCACGCTTACTTGCCAGCTTATCCTCAGACATTCAATCGATTACCGTTGCTTTTGTCCGTATGCCAGAGCTGGTACAGGGTATTATTTTGTCTGTTGGCGTTGGGCTATATTTGGGCTGGTTATCGTTGCCATTATTGTTTATTGTCATGTTTTGGATTGTGATGACGATTTGGATCAGTACCATATTAGTCAAGCATGTCTATACCCATTTGACCGAATTGAGAGAGATTAATGACGCGTTATATCAGGATTATCAATCGATAATAGAAGGTCGCAAAGAGCTGGCACTTAACCAACACCGAGCAGAAAAACTGTATACAGATGATTTTTTGGCTCATGCCAAATCGTACGAGAAGACCGTAACCAAGTCTGATACTTTTCATTTATCAGCGGTGAACTGGTCCAATATTATGATGTTCGCATCGATTGGTATCGTGTTTGCAGTGGCTAATTATCTTGATATACCAATGGGGGTTGCTACTACTTTTTCTTTGACGATTTTGTTTATGCAGTCGCCGCTCCTACATGCGGTTGGCGCTTACCCAACATTGCAGACCGCTCAAGTTGCGCTAGAAAAGATACAGTCTTTAGAATTGGCCGAGCATCAGCCGAGCTTTGCGACAGACACGGTTGCACAGTACTGGCAGTCCATAACTTTGAATAATATCAATTATCGCTATGTAGGCAGTAGTAGTCATGCAACAGACACAGCAGTTAATGATAATGCTCAAAATAGCGATAACAGTGCTAACAATCAAAACCCTAGCAATAATATCTTAAAGTCCGTCAATTTAACCTTGCAACGAGGTGACGTGGTTTTCTTAATCGGTGCGAATGGTAGCGGTAAATCAACTCTTGCCAAAATCATTACTGGTATCTTTACTCCTACTACAGGAACGGTACAAGTCGATGGACAACGCGTTAATTCAGAGAACAATGCCGATTTTAGACAGCTGTTTTCTGCGATTTTTAGCGACCAGCATCTATTTAAGCAACTGATTGGAATTCAAGGCAATGAGCCTGATGCTGACCTAGTGTCTGACTGGCTGCATAAGCTCAATCTACAAGAAAAAGTAAGTGTGTCTGACCATAAACTCTCTACAGATAAGTTGTCGCAAGGTCAGCGCAAACGCTTGGCTATGCTAATCGCCGTCGCCGAACAAAAGGACATATTACTGCTCGATGAGTGGGCAGCCGACCAAGACCCTGCTTTTCGCCGCGTGTTTTACCAAACGCTCATCCCTGAGCTAAAAGCTATGGGTAAGACACTGTTTATCATCAGTCATGATGATGGTTATTTTGAGCATGCTGATCGATTATTACTGATGAAAGAAGGCCGTCTCATTGAGCTAAATGCCGAAGAGCGACAGCGTGCCAGTAAAGATGCCATTGCTATGCTCAAGTAAGCAATGCTTTAACTACTAGCATGGACCGAGCTATTTCAATCCCATAAAACGTTTGATCAACTTTAAGCTAAGTAGCAGTTAATCTGAGCATTTTTCGAAATAATCCATTCTTAAAATCAGCAATTTTTAAGCAAAAAAAGGAGCGCCTTACTATAAGGCGCTCTTTTACTATATCGAGAACAACGATATCTTACCGTTCGCTTATTTTAACCATTTCTGCAAAAACCCAACTCGAGAAATCACCAAAAAGTCTAATAGCGCGATAGCTATAATCGCGATAATAGCAGTCGGGAATATGATGGCCACAATTAATAAAGGAATAGCAAGCGGCCACCAGACGGAAACATTTAAGCCGCGAGCTGGTGGGTTTAATCCCGCGCTATCACTCGCCTGACGAGGGCGACCCTGCCACCACATGATATAGCCACTGACACAAATAGTGATTACTGCTAGGCAAAATAGTACATTAGCCAGTACGCTCCACCATCCGAGCGTGCCCATATGCAGCGCGATACCAGCCGCCATAAACTTACCAAACGCATTATAATCGTCAAAATGAATATCAGCTAAGACATTACCCGAATAACGGTCGATATGTACCGTACGATCTGCTGTCGGACTTTTCATATCATAGCTCATTGAATCTTGGCTAATGGTCCAGACGCCTGTACTACCTTGTGGTAGGTTCAATTGATAACGCCCTACAAAACCGATTTCACGAGCGTAGCGATCCACTGTATCAATCATAATCGGGATATTAGCAGCGATACCATCTTTACCCATAGTCGTGCCTGACACAGGCATTGGCGTCAGCTCAAGTACCCAAGGAACTTCTTTGGTGTCGCTTGAGTTTAGAGCACTGCCATGTGTGGGTGCATCAGTATGCGCCTCAGACGCTGCCGCACCATGTACATGCGGCGCTGGTGTAGACTCTTGCATGGCAGCATGTTGACTGTGATCAATCGATACGGGGACAGGTGCAACGCCCCACTTACCCGCAGGAAACTGGCTCCATGCCTGTACTACTCTCTCACCCCACACACCTGCCCATGCCATACCTGATATACAGAAAAACAGTAGCAGCACAGATATCCAACTACCCAATGTCGCATGAATCGTACGGATAAATGAGCGTTTTTTCTTATTAGGCGCAGTGTCATTAGGAATAAGCATGGCTTTGATGGATTTGCGTTTTTGCCACCATAGATACCAGCCCGACAATATCAGCAAAATCGTTAATGAAGCAGCCGTCTCTAACAGATAATCACCAACTTTACCAATCAGCAAATCACTGTGAATATCGTTAAACGTACTATAAAGACCGCTACTGGTAGGCACACTTTGGACGATATCAGCCGTATAAGGGTTGACTGCCACCATATTGCTTTGGTCGTCTGATTTTATCTGAAATAAAGCCACCGTATCGGTATCACGAGGGGCGATATATTTAATCAGCGTGCTATCAGGCAAGGTGCTCAGCGCGTTCTTTGCTTGAGTAGAGACAGGTGCTTGAACCGTAGACTCTGGCACGACAACCGTTAAGCGGTCGTTGTCACGTCCTACTGTGTTGGACATAAACAGCATACCGAGCGCCGTTATCGCCAAAACAACTAAAAAGGGAGCAATAAAAATGCCTGCATAAAAATGCCAACGCCACACTGTGAAATAGCGTTGGTTGTTGGTGGATTGGTTGGAGGGTGTGTCCATAAATGTGACCTTAAACAATCTTTGGTTGCTCAATGAACAACGTAAACCTATCGATAATAGTGATGTATCTGCTTGCAAGGCCAATCTTAAAGAGTCTCGCAAAGAACTAGGATGACGCCGTATGATGACTGCAATACAGCGATGTAAAAACTCTACTGTAAATAATTGTATTTAGAATGCTGCTGCATAATACGAGAAAAATCTGACAAAAACCATCGTTTAAAATACATCGTTCAAAACAGTAAGTCTGCATGGCTCTATTCGCAATACTCTGTCTTTAGCCTCTTGATAATAGTGCAAATACTTCTCAAAACTGTCTCTTTGTAATTTTTAATGATAATAATTATCATTAGTGTTATTATTATCGTCGTTGTAAATTTGCTTTAACTGTCACAAATAACATTTAATCATTTTAGTCCAAGAGGAAATCTGATGCGGTCTCATCTAACCACTAACGTCATTCGCAAAAAATATCTCACCACAGCAGTACAAATTGGCCTGATCATGGGTATGAGTCACGCCGCTTACGCTGTAGAGACGACAAACAACACTGAAAACGATGAGGCTGCTACACCATCAGCTACCTTAGATGCTATTACCGTTTACTCAGATGGCTATCGTAGTACTGGCACCAAAACTGCATTGGACCCAAACGACGCGCCAATGAGTTATACCAGAATCGATCAAGACCTGTTGCAAAAGCGTCAGGCAGATAGCGTCAATGCTGCTCTACGTTATGAGCCAGGCGTAAGCTCTGAGAGCCGCGGTACGGTATCTGTCTTTGATGAGTACAATATCCGTGGGTTTAAAACCTACTCAAACTTTTATGACGGACTAAGACTGCCCTACGATGGCGCTTGGAACCTAATGCCACAAGTTGATGTCTATGCGACTGAAGCGGTAGAAGTCGTGAAAGGTCCTGCTTCATCCCTCTATGGCTATGCAGCACCCGGTGGTATGGTGAACCAAATAGCCAAAGCCCCTAAGAGCACTCAAGAAAATGAAGTGCAGCTACGACTTGGCAATCAAAACCTAAAAGAAGTGGCCGTCGATAGTACAGGGCCTATCACGGACACATTGAACTATCGCTTAGTCGCGCTAAAACGCCAAAAAGACGGTCAAATGCAAACCACAGAAGAAGAGCGATTGCTGATTAATCCATCGCTTGAATGGCAGGCAACTGATGATGTCTCGGTACTTGCCAATCTGTTTTATCAAGATGATCCAGAGATGGTACCATCTACCCCCTTACCTGCTGTCGGCACTGTCTACAAGGCAAGCTATGGCAAGCTCGGTAGTGATGCCTATGCAGGCGATGAATGGAATAAATTTAGTAAAGAAGTATTTATGCCAAGTGTTACTGTGAACTGGGATATCAATGACCAGTTAACTTTTAAACATATTACGCGCTATACCGATGCCGAGGCGCAGCAACGCAATATGTATAACCGTGGGTTTCTTGATGATAGTGACGAAATTTTGAAACGTAGCGCTTATACCACTGATGAGAGCATGAATAACTGGACCACAGATAACCAACTGGCCTATAAGTTTGATACTGCAAACACTTCTCATAACTTATTATTTGGTGTTGAATACCAAGATACTGATAGCACTGTTACTTATCAAGATACACTCCAAAGCGAAGACTTACCTATTGACCTATCTAGACCTAGTTTTTCTCAAATTAGCACTGATACGCTATCACTAGACACCTATTACCAGAAAGATGATATCGAGCAAAGTCAACTTGGTGTTTATGTACAAGATGAAATGAAATGGAAAGATTTAACACTAGTGGCAGGCTTACGCCATGATGATTTTGAAAGTACTAATGAGCAATATTCAATTTATCTAGGTGCACCAGGCTCTAAAACTATTATTAATGATGCGTCAGAAACCAGCGGACGTCTTGCTGCCATTTATGATTTTGACAATGGTTTATCACCGTTTGCTAGTTACTCAGAGTCTTTTCAGCCCGTTGTTGGTAGCAACTTTATTACTAATGAACCTTTTGAACCAAGCACTGCTGATCAGCTCGAAGCTGGCTTCAAATATCTGTCTCCAGACCGTGCAACTCAAGGAACACTTTCCATATTTGATATCACACAGAAAAATGTCATAGTAACCAACCCCGCTAATTCTCAACAAAAAGTTCAAACTGGTGAAATTGAATCAAAAGGCTTTGAGATATCAGGCAGTCACATGCTCAATGACTGGGTAGATCTCGCGGCAAGCTATAGCTATACCGATGCTGAGATCACAGAAGATGAGTTCAACCCTGATGTGGTCGGTAATACCCCTGCTCAAACTGCTAAACACAAAGCCACGCTATGGGCAGACTACTATGCTACGGACAAACTCACTCTCAATGCTGGCATTCGCTATGAAGATGGCATGCAAATTGATAAACAAAACACAGATGAGCTACCAAGTGTGACGCTGGTAGATGTCGGTGGCAGTTATCAAATCAATCCTATGCTAACTGTGGGTGCGAGTATCAACAATCTGTTCGATAAGACCTATGTTGGTGCTTGTTACGACATCAATAACTGCTGGATGGGACCTGAGCGTCAAATGACAGTCAGTCTAAAAGCCAATTTTTAATCAAATTTACAAGCAGCGGGTTGGTGCTATTAGTAAGCCAACCCGTTTTTAGAAGGAAAGCACAATATGGCAAAACCTACTCCAAGAGTACTAGAAGTTATTGGCACTAAATACATTACGCCAAATATGTGCCGTGTCACGCTTGGCGGTGCTGGCATGGTTGATTTCCCTATCGATCAAGAAAGTGCTTATATCAAACTGATATTCCCTCAAGATGCAGGTAGCCGCCCACTGATGCGTACTTATACGGTGAGCGTGCAACGTGAAGACGCAATAGATGTTGATTTTGCTTTACATGAGACGGAAGGACCTGCATCAGCATGGGCACGAAATGCGCAAGTCGGTGATCAGATTCTAGTAGGTGGTCCAGGGCCAAAAAAGCTCATTAACAATGAAGCAGATTGGTTTTTATTAGTCGGTGATATGACCGCGCTACCAGCGATTACGGTCAACTTAGCCCAGTTACCTACTGATGCTCGTGGTTACGCAGTACTTGAAGTAACGACTGAAGCAGATCGTCAGACGCTCGAAAAACCAGAGAACGTCGAGATACATTGGGTGATTAATGCGCATCCAAATGCAGACGATAGCCCTTTACTGGACTGTGTTAAATCATTGAACTGGCTTGATGGTCAACCTGCTGTTTGGGCAGCTTGTGAGTTTCATAACATGCGTGCACTGCGCCAGTACTTCAAAGTTGAGCGCGCAATACCAAAGACGCATTTATATGTTTCTAGCTACTGGAAAGTCGATAGCACAGAAGATCAGCATAAAATTGTCAAAAGTCAGGATGCGCAAATGGAAGATCAGTAAATACAGATTTCATGTTCAAAAAAAGGCGTAGTTCATATGAGCTACGCCTTTTTTATAAATCATCACCTATCATGCTTCGACCACCGTCCCCTCTTTAACCCGACTAATCGTCAGTCCCGTAAACCCGAATAGCAGTGTCAGCAGCAATGACAAATAACAGAAGAATGCATAAGGTAAGTAGTCTAATACTGGCACCCCTAATGCCTGACTGATAAACACCCCGCAGACACTCCAAGGCACCAGCGGATTAATCACCGTTCCTGCATCCTCAATCGTCCGAGATAAATTCTTAGGATGTAAATGTAGACGCTCAAACGTCGAGCGAAAGGCCGTACCCGACAGTAGAATACTCAAGTACTGCTCACCAATCAGCACGTTAATGCTCAATGCCGACATCGCTGCCGCAAATATCGCTCGTCCTGATGTCGTCAATGTGTCTTTAATACCAGATAATAGTGCTGGTAGAATCCCTAATGCCGTTAATAGACCACCTAAGCTTAATGCCAGTATCACAATCGCCTGAGTAAAGAACATACTCTGTACACCCCCGCGCGATAGCATACCACCTACCTCACCCAACTCTAATGACTCAGCAGGTGCATACCCTGCAAACAGATAACCACCCAATTGTCCAAAGCTTGGTGAACTGTGTACATAAGTAATGATCAATGCCGCGGCAATCGTACAGATAATCGTATAAATCGCATTGACCCGAAACAGTGCCAATCCGACTAATACGACAAAGGGTAGTACCGAATATCCATGTACCAGACCACTGTCTATGAGCTGACCTTGCAATATAGTCACTTGACTCAGATCAGCACTGGTCGTCTGTCCTGAGAACATCCAGAACAAGATCACCGTCAGTATCCACGCAGGTACGGTTGTATACATCATATTGCGAATATGCTCAAACAGATCAATACCCACGACAGAGGACGCAATCGTACAAGTATCAGATAAGGGCGACATCTTATCACCGAAGAACGCCCCTGACACCACTGCCCCAGCTGCTATCGCCACATTGGCATCAAAGGCATTACTCATACCAATAAAGGCCACGCCCAAAGTAGCTGCAGTCGTCAAACTACTACCCAATGCAATACCAATAATAGAGGTCAAGATAAAGGCAGAAATATAATAGTACTCAGGTGATATGAGCTGAAAGCCTACATACATGAGTGTAGGTATAGCACCTGACATCATCAGAGCCGCAACCATCAGTCCGATAAAGAAGAACAAATAGATAGCACCAATACCACGCATGACGCCTGATGCCATTTGCATTTGCATGTCATCAAAGCTGAGTCCCTTATACATACCAATAGCCAGTAACACACAGATGGCTAAGATAAGAGACAGATGAGGCACCCAGCCAAAGCCGATCATGGTAACGCCCATGATACCGATAACAATGGCGGATATGATAAAGGCGAGCTTGGCACTGATTAATGTGAGGGGTTTTGGTGGCATGACACATCCTTAAAATGCCAGTAAATACTGACACTAAATTGGGTTTGATTTTAATTTTAATGATAGAAGTACGATTAAAGTGACTTGCTAGTAAAGCAACTTATTACTTGCCTAGTAAGTCATCGGTCTTAGCTGCCATGACAAAATCATTGCGATGCAAACCCTTAATACTATGCGACCACCAAGTGACCGTAGCCTTACCCCACTCTACCAATATACCCGGATGATGACCTTCTGCTTCGGCGATTTCTGCCAGTTGATTGGCAAATGCCATTGCTGAGACGAAGTTTTTAAATTTATACTGACGCTGCAATTGTTGAATACCATCCACCTCGATCAATGACCAATCAGGAATTTGCGGTAATAGTTCTCGTGCTTCGGCTTCATCGACTTTCGGTGCGCCAATGCGGCAAGCTTCGCAGCTGTTTTGTGATAGTGCTGTCATAATAAAATCCTTTTATAGTGGCTATTTTTGATGTCTGTTTTGCTAGCTATTTTTTAATACTCGTACATCCATGTTGATATAGCTTTGCTGCTATCTCAATATTCCGTACTGAAGTGTTGGTTTTCATGTTTAATTTTGAATTGACGTTTTTAACGAGTTTTTTCTGGATAGGTCGGCTCAAATAGTCCAAGCGAAATTGCCTTTTTGACCGTACCCATGATGTCGCTATCAACGATATCAAATAAAGTATCTAATTCATCGATGACATAGTAAATCGGCTGTATTTGATCAATACGATAAGGCGTACGCAGTACATCAAGCAAATCAAATGCTCGGTGCTCTGGTTGGCGCTCTACTTGATGAGAGCTTTCACCTTGCTGATCAGAATACTCTCTAAGCGCATAGATCGTTTCAGAAGGTGAGCTCAATATACCGCCGCCATAGATTCTACGATTTTCTATGCGACTGCCGACCAAACCAAACTCAATGGTAAACCAATACAGTCGTGCTAAAAACCAGCGCTCCTCTTTCGTTGCGCTAAGACCAAGCTTACCATATGTTTCATTAAAGGCTGCAAACGCAGGATGGGTCAATAGCGGGCAATGCCCAACGATTTCATGAAAGATATCAGGCTCTTCAATATAGTCCATATCATCAAATCGACGAATAAACGTCGCCACAGGAAAGGACTTATTGGCCAGTAGTTTGAAAAATTTACCAAAGCTGATTAATGCAGGCACAGCGGCGGTCTGCCAACCTGTGGTCGCTTGCAATACCTCATCGATATCATGCAACTGCGGGATATGCGTCGTCGGTAAGTTTAACTTAGTCAAACCCTCTAGATATGCAGTACACGCACGATTGGGCGTTTGTTCCGCTTGACGTGCCAGCAGCGCTTGCCACATCGCATGCTCATCATCACTATAGTGAATATGACCATGGTTATCTGGCTGGTGTGAGATATACGGCTGTTTTTTATGTGTCGCGTTAGAATAACTGGACGCATCGTCGCTTTGCTTACTAGTAGCAACGCTATTGGTACCGATGGCAGTATTAACAGAATCTATCTGTGATAGGCGTTCCATGCCTGTATTCCTTTTATCGCAATGAGAGCATTACCTTTGCTGTCGTGCTTGTAGGTAATACTCCTATTAAGGACAACACAAACTCCTTTTGTCTTGTCCATTGATTAAATGTGGTCTAAGCGTTAGATAATATTATAGCGTTTCAGTCTCTGGCTGACCGACTGTGCCGCGACGTACTTGGTCGCGCTCTATCGACTCAAACAACGCTTTAAAGTTACCTTCACCAAAGCCATCTGCATAATCGCCTTTACGCTGAATAAACTCAAAGAACACTGGGCTACCCAAGATGGTCTCAGAGAAAATCTGTAGCAGCAGACGCGGTGCACCGCCTTCTGTGGTGCCGTCTAATAAGATACCGCGCGTTTGTAAGTCAGCGACATTTTCACCATGATTTGGCAAACGCTCACTCAGCATTTCATAGTAAGCAGCATTTGGTGCGGTCATAAGCGGAATACCAGCCGCTTTTAGCTTATCGATACTGGCAAACAAATCATCACTGGCTAGAGCAATATGCTGAATACCTTCACCATTGAAATGCATTAGGTACTCTTCGATTTGACCACCGCCCTGTTTGGCTTCTTCATTCAGTGGAATACGGATTTTGCCATCCGGTGCTGTCATGGCTTTACTGGTTAGTCCCGTGTACTCACCTTTGATATCAAAGTAGCGAATCTCGCGGAAATTAAAAATACGCTCATAGAATTTTGCCCAGTACGCCATGCGTCCACGATAGACGTTGTGCGTTAGATGGTCGATAACTTTGAAACCATAGCCGACAGGGTTTCTGTCGATATCTGCAAAGAACTCAAAATCGACATCATAGATAGATTCGCCATCTTTGTAACGGTCAATCAGATAGATTAGTGATCCGCCGATGCCTTTGATAGCAGGCAATCTGAGCTCCATTACTCCAGTTGGTACGTCTACTGGCTGTGCGCCCATTTCAACCGCACGCTCATACGCTTTTTTGGCATCTTGTACCCGAAAGCCCATGCTACAAGCACCAGCGCCATGCTCTTCAACGAAATAACTGGCTTGGCTTTTTGGCTCGCGGTTTAGGATAAGGTTGATATCACCTTGGCGATATAGCGCAACGTCTTTTGAACGGTGATTGGCGACATGAGCAAAACCAAGCTGCTTAAACAATGCGTCGACTGCATCAGGCTGCGGAGAAGCAAACTCGACAAAATCAAATCCATTTAGTCCCATTGGGTTGTCAAATAAATCTGCCATTGTAATTATCCTTAATTTCAATTGGTAATAGAAAATCGATGAGTAGTAAAAGTCGATCAATAGTAAAAATCTATAAAACGATTAATAATCAATCTTTATTGTTGACGTTGTATTTATATTAGATTAGCTTTATTTATAAGACTAATTGTTTTTTATGATTTATTTATCAGGTTTACTTATGAATATCAGCATTCGCCAATTGACCGCATTCATCAAAGTCGCTGACAACGGCAGCTTCACTCGTGCCAGCGAACAGATGTATTTGACCCAATCTGCTGTTAGTGGATTGATTAAGGAGTTAGAGACTGGCCTAGGTATCGTGCTGTTTGATCGCACCACTCGCCAGTTGTCTCTGTCAGCAGTAGGACGGCACCTACTACCTCAGGCACGGCGCATCTTGAATGAAATGCAGCTGTTTGAAAATGAAGCAAGTAGCTTGACCAGCTTGGCCCAAGGTCAGGTACGCTTGGCGGTATCACAGTTTGCAGCGTCTTCCCTACCTGCCGTCATTGCCCAGTTTGCCAAAGAATATCCAAATATCGGTGTCTCACTATTAGACTGTTCAGCAGAAAATTTGCTCAAACATATCCAAGATATCGAAGTCGATTTAGGCGTTGGCACCGAGCTTGGCTTTATAGAAACTGAAGATGACATCAGGGCTGACTTGTTGTATCAGCTACCATTTTGCGTGGTTATGCCAGACAATCATGCACTGGCACAAAGAGACGAAATTACTTGGCAAGATTTATTAGAGACGCCACTGATTACATTGCAAGGCCCGTTCCTTGAGCAAGTAACCGCAGAGCTCGATGATGCTATTTCCGCTCATATCGAACAAGCCCGCTACAAAGTGAACTTTATGTCCACCGCGCTTGAGATGACACGCCAAAGTTTTGGTATCACGCTGTGTCTGCCTTATATGCCTGAAGTTATTGATTGGGTCAGCGCCAATGGTCTGCTGATGCGACCACTCACTCAACCAGTCAAAATGCGGCAATTTTTTATCTATCAGCGTGCCTCACGGGCGCTCTCTCCGGCGACAATTGCTTTTAAGCAGTTTTTGCAAACCTATTTTGCGACCCATTATAACGACCTACATCACTCTGACTCATCGTCTAGCGAATGACGTATAGCATGTCAAATGCGTTTGATAGATGGATAAACAATCTATTTGGCTATTTATTTTATTAATTGCCGTATATAACCCACTCTCGTGTTGAGTTCAGCCGCGATTTGCTCTATGATTTTCGGCTGCTCGATTTATATTTTTATAAGGAAATGGCATGTTTGAACGTATCGATTATTACGCTGGTGATCCAATCTTAGGTCTTATGGAAAAATACTCAGCAGATAGCAATCCTAACAAGGTCAATTTAGGTATTGGTATTTATTATGATGAGAGTGGCGTATTGCCTGTACTCGACTGTGTAAAAACAGCCGAAGAGCGTATTGCTGATCCTATCGCACCGCGTCCATACCTGCCAATGGCAGGCCTACCAGGCCACCGTAAAGGCTGTCAGGAATTACTGTTTGGTAAAGACGCTCAGATTTTAAAAGACGGCTTAGTTGCCACTATCGCTACAATCGGTGGTTCTGGCGCGTTGAAAGTCGGTGCTGAATTTATTCATGACTGGTTCCCACAAGCTAAGTGCTATGTGAGCGATCCAACATGGGGCAACCATATTGCTATCTTTGAAGGCTCTGATGTAGAAGTCGGTAAATACCCGTACTACGACAAAGCCAACAGCAGCATCAAATTTGATGAAATGATTGCGTTTTTTGAAACATTGAACAAAAACGACGTCATTTTGCTACACCCATGCTGCCATAACCCAACTGGTATGGATTTGACCCAAGCGCAATGGGATACCGTACTCAACGTCGTGAAGGCGCGTGAGCTGATTCCATTCATGGACATCGCTTATCAAGGGTTTGGCGAAGACATGGACAGCGACGCTTACGCTATTCGTAAAGCCGTTGAGATGGGCCTCCCATTGTTTGTTAGCAACTCATTCTCTAAAAACTTATCGCTATACGGCGAGCGCGTCGGCGGCCTATCAGTCGTCTGCCCAACCGTAGACGAAACCGAGCGCGTATTCGGTCAGCTAAACGCAACCGTACGCCGTATTTACTCAAGCCCGCCATCACATGGTGGACGTGTGGTCGATATCGTCATGAACGATGAAGCACTACATGAGCAATGGGTTGGCGAAGTTTATGCGATGCGCGACCGTATCAAAGCCATGCGCCTAAAGCTAAAATCGGTATTAGAAGCTAAAATCCCTAACCGTAACTTTGACTACATCACTCGTCAAAACGGTATGTTTAGCTTTACTGGCTTGACGCCTGAGCAAGTCGAACGCCTACAGACCGAGTTTGGTATCTATATGGTTTCTAACTCACGTATGTGTGTGGCTGGCCTAAATACTAGCAACATCGACTATGTGGCCAATGCCATGGCAGACGTCTTAAAAGACTGATTAAACCACGTAAGCCATGTTACTCAATATGTAACTTGATAAAAAATAAACGCGGATAAGAAAGGCTGAGCGATTGCTCGGCCTTTTTTTATACCTAGCATTTAATCAAAATTATTTCGTCAAAATTATTTTATTAAAATCATCTAGTCAGAACCGTTTAGTTAAAACACCGACAACCACTTTTTGAAGTAGCCTTTTTACGGAAGACATTGCACAAAAAACTTGCAATCTATATATCAATAAATTACATTATACGTAAGTGATTAATTATAACGTAATTCGTAATTTATATTAGTAAGGAGCAAATCATGTCAACGACTGACAGCACCCTCACCTCTTTTATCGATATCGCTGCTGACTCTGACTTTTCTATTCACAATCTTCCTTATGGCATCTTTAGCGAGACCAAAGACGCTGCTGGTGATAAAAATCGCCGTGCAGGCGTTGCCATCGGTGAGCATGTGCTCGACTTGTCTGTATTAGAGACAGAAGGGTTATTAAGTTTGGACGGTGGTCCTTATTTTAACCAATCCACGCTAAATGCTTTTATTGATTCTGGTCGAGACAATTGGACGCAGGCACGCACAACCATTCAGGCACTGCTGTCTAATGACAATGATACGTTACGTGACAATGCAGACTTACAGAACAAAGCCCTGTTTAAGCAAGCAGACGTCACCATGCATTTGCCAGTGCAAGTACCCGGATTTACTGATTTTTACTCATCGAAAGAGCACGCTACCAACGTCGGTACTATGTTCCGCGATCCAAACAACGCCCTCCTGCCTAACTGGACCGAAATGCCTGTTGGTTATAATGGACGCGCCAGTACCGTCATCGTTAGCGGGACGGATATCGTACGTCCATCAGGTCAGCTAAAGCCTAGCCCTGATGAGCGTCCTATTTTTTCTGCCTGTAAGCGCTTGGATTTTGAGCTAGAGACCGCCTTCGTCGTTGGTAAAGGTAATCATATCGGTCAGCCAATCGCCGTAGATGATGCCGCTGATCATATCTTTGGCATGGTGTTGCTCAATGACTGGTCAGCACGAGATATCCAAAAATGGGAATACGTGCCTTTAGGTCCATTTAATGCTAAGACCTTTGCCTCCGAGGTTTCTCCTTGGATTGTCACCATGGATGCGTTGGCTCCGTTCAAAACAGCTTGTCCAACACAAGAACCCAAGCCACTCGCTTATTTAAATGAAAAATCGAGCGACAACAGCTTTGACATCAAGCTATCGGTTGAATTACTACCTAAAAATGCGGAAACAGCGACCATCATTTGTGAGACCAACTTCAAATACATGTATTGGTCAATGGCACAGCAGCTTACCCACCACACCATCACTGGCTGCAAAGTTGAAGTCGGTGACATGATGGGTTCAGGCACGATTTCAGGACCAACGCCTGATTCTTATGGCTCGATGCTAGAGATTGCTTGGAATGCTACCAAACCAGTCACGCTTGAAGGTGGCGAAACACGCAGCTTTATCGAAGATGGTGACACAGTCATTATGAAAGGCTATAGCGAAAAAGACGGCATCCGTGTTGGCTTTGGTGAAGTACGCGGCAAGGTATTACCAGCACTGAGCTTTGATTTTGATAAATAGTATTTAAGAAATAACATAGATAGAGAAATAGCAAAATAGGCGTGAAAACTCTCATGCAGGCTGATAGGAAGACAAATGCATTCACCTACTCATCGTTATGTGAATACAGCCAAATGAGTGACGCGCCTTATCAAAAGGAGTTTGATATGAGCTTTCAAATTGAGAAAATCCATCATGTGGCTTATCGCTGCAAAGATGCCAACGAAACCGTCGAATGGTATAAAAAGAATCTAAATATGGATTTTATTCTGGCATTCGCAGAAGATCATGTGCCTTCGACCAAAGCCTTTGACCCTTATATGCACGTCTTTTTGGACGCTGGTAATGGAAATGTCTTAGCGTTTTTCGAAGTACCCAACCAACCTGAGATGGGCTTTGATCCTAATACCCCAAGCTGGGTGCAGCATTTAGCGCTAAAGGTTAAGGACCGTGATGCGCTAATCGTTGCCAAAGAGCATTTAGAAAATGCAGGCATTGATGTCATTGGCGTGACCAATCACGGCATCTTTCACTCGATTTACTTCTTTGATCCCAATGGTCATCGCCTCGAGCTGACCTATGACGATCCAACTTCAGAAGACAAAGTATCGATGATTACAGACGCCATCAAGCAAGACATGCTAGATGAGTGGTCTCGTACCAAACGCGCGCCAGCACATACACAGTTTTTGCATAGTGATGAGTTGGCTGAAGCACGCGAAGTTGCTCCTGTCGGTGAGTAACTCCCCTATCACTCTATTTGCTACCTTTTTCATATGACTAATTAATCATCGCTTTAATCATAAAAGTGCTAATTGACGACATACCCTAGGTATCAATAAATAGCGAACCCTATCTAACCATCATGAAAGGATTCTATGATGAAAATAAGAACCCCGCTAGGAATACTCTTAGCTGCCTCGCTTGCGATGACTGGTTGCTCCAATAACGACCACGCAGCAGGCGCGTCTACAGATGCAGGTGAAGTGACAACGTTGCGGTTCTCGCATTTTATGACTGCCACTGACAACATAAACACCGAAGCATTGGAACCTTGGGCAAAGAAAATTGAAGCAGATTCAAAAGGTCGCTTAAAGGTTGAGATATACCCTTCTGCGACGCTCAGCAAACCAGGTGCTACCTATGACGCTACAGCTAAAGGTAGCGTAGATATTGGTATGCAAGCACAAGGATATACAGCAGGACGATTTCCTTTGACTCAAATTGTAGAGCTGCCTGGTATCACAAATACTGCACAGCAACAGAGCTGTATACTTCATAAACTATATAATGACGGTGTCATTAAAGACGAGTACGAAGACACTCACTTGCTCGCGTTGATAGGGACTGGACAAGGCGCGCTTCATACGGTTGATAAACCGATTCGCACGCCAGCTGATATGAAAGGTCTGCGTATTCGCCAACCTTCTGCGGTTGCTAGCCACATTATTGAGGCGACGGGCGCTGCACCTGTCGGTATGCCTGCCAGTGATACTTATACCTCTCTGCAGCGCGGTGTCATTGACGGGCTCAGCTTTACTTGGCAACCCATTCAAGCGTTTCGCCTTGATGAACTGATCAATACGCACACCAATATCCCTTTTTATAACTCCACCTTTGTGATTAGCATGAACAAAGAGAAATATAACAGCTTGCCTGATGACCTCAAAAAAGTGATTGATGACAATTCTGGCGCAGAGCTGGCAGCACATATCTCTAAAGTATTTGACGTCAGCAATGCCAAAGCGATGGCAGCCGCCAAAGCAAAAGGCGATATTATGATTGATATTCCTGATCCACTCAATGACCCAGATTGGAGAGGCCCATTAATGGAAGGCTCTCAACATTACCTTGATGAAGTGAATGCGACTGGCCTAGACGCTGACAACGTATACGAAAAAGCAAAAGCGGCCAGTAGCGCCTGTATGGTCTAAAGGATACATATCAGATGACTATGGCGTGAATTGAAGGCTCACCCTAGCTTATAGCACCATTATTGGCTAGGCAATTTGATAACGCTGCGCTATCGCCAGTATTTGCTTAACCACGTTATGTTGCTCACTCATAGGCAATTGCTCTGTGGTTCCAATGATAGTGATAGCATATTCTAGCGGTAGATCTTCGCCAGAAATTTTGTCACTACTTGTGGATGGTTTAGCAGCACTACTGGCAAGCTGTGGCAATATTACAGGAATCGTAATGGCGTTAATACCCATGAGCATATCGCCCGTCACTGTCGCATAGCCTTGAGTACGTATTTTAGCTTGTAGCTGGGTAAAGTACTGCCTCTTCTCGGCCATATCTGCGGCGGTATTACTCGTATGCCATTCAGCCGTAACCAATGGCTGAATGACGGCATCAGGTTGATAACTGGCAAATAACTGCCCTGTAGCCGATGTCGTCAGAGGCATACGTGAGCCGATGCGAGTGATGATACTAATCGGACTGTCTGGCTCAACGGACTGAATAATAATAGGGCCTTCGCTAAACCATTTGGCAATTTGTACACCGCAATTTAAGGTGTCTTTGATTTCATTAGCCACTTGCGTGAGACGTGCCAAAAGATTGTTTCGGTTGAGTCCAGTACGTCCTAGTGATGCCAATGCATTGACTCTATCGCCAAGACCATAGCGACCATCATCAAGCTTACGCGCGTAGTTTTTTCGGATGAGGCTGACCAAGTAACGATGGGATTTTGCTGGATGCATTTGCATGGCTTCAGCGATATCCTTTAGCATCATAGGCTCATTGCGGTCGATCAGCACATCGAGTATCGACAGCCCAATCTCAAGCGACTGAACCCCACTTTGGTTTTTACTGCTGATAGAACTGTCTACAAGGGTTTTGTCTGCTGGCATGATTTACTCGATTCTGGTGTGCTTGGTCGATAGGTGAACTACTATTCTGGCTTGCTTGATAATGGTTTGTTCAATAAGGGTTTGCCCGATCAAATATCAGTGAGATACAGACCTTACTTCATAATATTTATCTTTATAAAAACACATCTACATAAGGACATGAATCATGATGACACTTTATGGCTACTTTCGTAGTAGCACGTCTTACCGTACTCGTATCGCTATGAACCTAAAAGGCTTACATTACAATGATATCACGATCAATCTGGCACAGGATGAACAGTTAGAATCTGCCTTCAAAGCGATTAACCCGCAAGGACTGGTGCCTGTCCTACAGACTGACGATTTATTATTATACCAAAGTCCAGCTATCTTGGAGTGGTTAGAAGAGGTCTACCCTGAGCACGCACTATTACCTGACGATGCTGCTGGGCGTATGCAGGTACGCGCGCTGAGCGCCATGATTGGTTGCGACATCCACCCAATCAATAATCGCCGCATTTTACAGTACCTACGCAATGAGCTGTCAGTAGACGAGAAAGATGTGATTGCATGGTGCAATCGCTGGATCAGTGAAGGTTTTGCCGCTTTAGAGACACGTTTGGCAGCGGATAACAATCGCGGACAGTTCTGCTATGGGGACAGTCCTACTCTCGCAGATTGTTATTTGATTCCGCAAGTCTCTTCTGCTCGCCGCTTCAAAGTAGATTTGAGCGCTTATCCCAATATCGTCGCCATTGATACTCATTGCCGTACACTAAAAGCGTTCGCAGATGCGGATCCTATGATGCAGCCTGATGCGCCGAAACGTGATGCCTAATTTAAGACAGTTTTTATAGGATACCTATCTTTATAGAATATTTATCTTCTCGGCCAAATATTAAGTGACTTAGAATTAACACTTAATATTTGGTCTAGCTTTATTCTTCGCTATTCTTTACCCCTACCTATTTTTACAGCTTAATTCCTAGCTTAATTGCTTAACTTTGCCTCATTGATTACTATTTATTCAATTTTTACAATATAATTTTTAATATATTCATATTAACGGTTGTATGGTGGGCAGCTGTTGGTTATTCTTTATATAAGCATTTGTCATCGCTCAAATTTGTACTTTATCAGCTATAAAAAAAAGTACTGTCTTATTCATCACAATAAGGTTGAACAATATGAATGATATATCCTCAGCAGAGATAACCACCCTACCATCGGATGCAGCAAACAAGATTTATGCATCAGCAATCATGTTTAGAGATGAAACAGAAAGCGCTAGAAAAATTGCACCCGTGGTAGTCAATAAACTCTCAGAATTTGCATTATTTAGAATGGGGTTGCCTAAATCGTTAGGAGGATGGGCAGGCAACCCAGTAGAAACGCTAAAAACTTATGAGACGTTGGCCAGTGCTGAGGCCTCCGTTGCTTGGATCGTTTGGAACAACCATTTGGCCTGTACATTCGGTCGATTTTTGGATGAGTCCAGTATGAAAGAGGTATATAGCGACCCCTCTCATATTTATGCCAATTCCGCACGGCCTGAAGGCGTGGCCCAAACAGTAGATAATGGCTACATGGTATCAGGACAATGGACACTCGTCTCTGGATGCCAATTGGCTGACTGGTTTGTGTTACGTTGTCTCGTTATCTCCGAAGGCTCTCCTACAACCCTTGGTCCAGGTGCAAATTTAAAACTATTCTTTATTCCTAAAAAAGACGTAAAAATCATTGATACGTGGGATGTGGGCGGTCTAAATGGCACAGGTAGCCACGATATAGTCATCAAAGGCGCTTTTGTCAAAGAGGCTTATGCAGTTGACTTTGATAGTCCTGTGGCTGTCGATACTGCCTACAGTCGTCTGCCTATCGGCTGTATCAATGCTGCTGGCTGTGCAGCGATGGCGCTAGGCGTATTAAAAGCCGCCATGGACGACTTGGTTGATATGTGTCTTGAAAGGGTAACGCCTGATAAGAGTCCAGATTTACGCGACCGTGCAACGGTACAGGCTACCATTGCTAAGAGCAAAACAATACTGGCATCAAAACGCGACCAACTGCATTATAGTGTCGAGGTACTGTGGAAAGAGGCACAGCAGCAGAACACCTTTACTGATATACAGCTTGCCGATGTGTGGGCAGCGTCTTATGAAGGCGCAAGAGAAGCTCGTGACATGGTATCTGAAATTTACGCAGTCGCAGGCACAGCCTCCCTATATAAAAAGCATAAGATAGAAAGGGCGCATAGAGATATTCATGCGATTTTGCAGCATGGCATTATTCAACCTCACTGGATGAATCAAGCAGGTATGGCCTATGTTGGACTGACACCGAATGGCGCAATGTTCAGAATATAGAAGCATCTTAATTATAAATAATAAGCGCTTGTAAGATACAATTTACAAGCGCTTATTTTGATTTATCGGTAGCTTTATTACTTAATTTTTCATCTTTAAGCCGTAAAAAAGCAAGACATCCAATGTCTTGCTTTTTTATAGTCTACCGATAATGAACCGCCCCGACTATATCGGAGAGTGGATTGCTTGAGTCAGGCAGCTTTGTCTGACTCAGTAAGACTATCATAGTATCGTCTCTCAAACTCAAAAGGCGACACATAACCAATCGTACTATGAATGCGAGTTTTGTTAAACCTGAGAAGCGTTAAAAATCGATTAAGTATCGATTTAGCTTTGCAAGGCGAGAGCTATGCTCGAGTGACGACCCATTCAAGGGTTGCTAATTCAACATCATTCACACCTTGCCACTGCTGTTTTAAATATTCAATCACCTCTGTTTTATAAAGCCCGTTAACCGTTTCAGCCAATGCATTATCGTATGAATCACCGGTTGTACCAACAGATGCAATAACGCCAGAATCAGCCATCTT
>Ga0208300_100403_pt1 | contig 33166 bp, 28 predicted proteins | sample 23_taG_FD_184096 | JGI IMG/M metagenome (GOLD analysis project Ga0208300, IMG submission 184096) | Marine viral communities from Cariaco Basin, Caribbean Sea - 23_WHOI_OMZ (SPAdes) (version 2) | ecosystem: Environmental > Aquatic > Marine > Oceanic | place: Caribbean Sea: Cariaco Basin...
GCCGCTCGTCAGCGGGGTGCAAGCACCCCCTGTTACCGCTCGACTTGCATGTGTTAAGCCTGCCGCCAGCGTTCAATCTGAGCCATGATCAAACTCTTCAGTTTAAATCATACAAGAATCCGAAGATCCTCTATTCTTGCTCAAGACAAAACTCAATTTCGACGAGTCACTGTCCTGATATTTCATCTCCGAAATACCTCGGCCAGCGCCCACACGAATTACTTGGTTAACTTTTTAAAGAGCGGTTGAGCCGTGGCTCAATCAAGGAGGCGTATTCTACATCGTTCCGCCACCCTGTCAACCGTTTATTTCGAACAATTTAAATATCAAATTTTCGAATACTTTCAAACAGTTGCTATCTTTCGGGAGGTTGCCGTAAGTGGCTTGTCCCTCAGAAGTGGTGCGCATTCTACAGACGTCAGGAAAACTGTCAACGAGGTTTTTGAATTAATTGTTAGCCGTTTCGGTTTCCACCTACCCTATCGATCAGCCACTGATCAACCTGCCGAATAAACAAACAGAAATCAGCCCCTGGCAAACGGAATCATTCCCCGCGAGCCCGCCCACTTCCAGCGAACCGCAAGAAGCACCAGTATGGCCAGACCATAAAACACCATCTCCCCCACATCGCTGCGAGCCTGCCAGATAAAATGAACCCAGGCGACAACAACACTCGGATAAGCCAGTTTGTGCAGCTGCATCCAGTTCTTGCCCAGTCGCCTCATCATTCCCCTGGTTGATGTCAGAGCAAGAGGAACCAGCATCAGGAAAGACAAGGCGCCCGCTACGATGTAAGGCCGTTTGGTAAAAGTTGCCCACAAGTCAGTCCAACCAAGAATAAACTGCAGAAACGCCAGAACATGAAGCGTTGCGTAAAAAAACGCGAACAATCCCAGCATGCGCCGAATCCGGATCCAGCCGCCCCAGCCGGTCCAGCGCTTGAGCGGCGTCATACATAGCGTGGCTATGAGTAGCTGAAAGGCCGCCAGCCCCAGAGACTCGGTTACTTCCTGGCCCGGGTCTGGCCCGAGAGATTGCGCTGCGATACCGGTGATCAGAAACAGAAGGGGCGCACTGGCCAGCAAGGCGGCCAAAAACCGGAAAGCCAGCAGAAATCGGGGGTGTCCGACCCAGCGGGAAATGAGCATTAATAGTACTTCCGCAGATCCATGCCTTTATAGAGATGGGCGACCTGCTCGCCATAGCCGTTAAATCTGACCGTTTCCACCCAGTTGGGAGAAAACAGCCCGGAGGGAAGCCTCCTTTCCTTCTTCTGGCTCCACCTGGGATGATCAACCGCGGGGTTCACGTTGGCGTAAAAGCCGTATTCCTGTGGCGCAATCATTTCCCAGGTCGTTTTTGGCCGCTCCTCCTGGAACCGGATCTTTACGATGGACTTGATGCTTTTGAAACCGTACTTCCAGGGGACAACCAGTCGAATTGGCGCGCCATTCTGTTTAGGCAGAGCCTTACCATAAAGCCCGACTGCCAGAAAGCTCAGTTCGTTCATGGCCTCATCCATCCGCAACCCTTCCTGGTAAGGCCAGTCGATGGTGCTGAAGAGGGAGCGCTGCCCGCGCATCTGGCCCGGATCGTACAGAGTTTCGAAGTACACATACTTCGCGCGGGAGGTGGGCCGCAATCGCTTGAGGATGTCCGCCAGCGGCACACCAATCCAGGGTATCACCATGGACCACGCCTCAACACAACGGAGACGGTAAACACGCTCCTGATACTCGTAAGGCTTGAGCAGCTCCTCAAGCGCGTACTCACCTGGCCGCTCACACTCTCCCTCAACAACCACCGACCAGGGATCGACCGTCATTTCGTCGGCATATTTGGCAGGATCATCCTTCCCCGTTCCAAATTCATAGAAATTATTGTAACGGGCCACATCTTCGAATGGCGTCTTCTTTTCATTCGTGGAGTAGCGGGGCATTGAGATGAAATCCAGGGTTTCACCCTGAACCGGTAACTCTGCGGCAGATAAAAGCCCGGGCATGGAAAGCCCGGCGGCCATGGCAACGGTGCCGGACATGAACTGTCTTCGATTCAGATAGACGGACTCGGGCGTTATTGCGAAGTGGGGCAAAGCCCAGGATGGGCGCTTCTTGATAAACATGAAAAGTCTCCGTCAGGGCGTCAGCCAAGTAAGGCGTTGACCGGAGACTGCGGCTAAAATTCCCCGGGCTTCCGTGAGAAAGACCGGGGGGGGGAACCGCATTTTAGTCGGTGGCGCCCAGGGTTTTCCGGGGTTTTCCGCGGAACAGGGCACGAATGGGACCGGACAACGCGTAGATAAGGAACCCGGTAAAGAGTACGGTTGCAGGGTCTAGCGCAATCACCACAAATATAAGCACAACAAGAAGAATCGCTGCGAAGGGCACCCGGCCACGCAGATCCAGATCCTTGAAACTGCGATACAGAATATTGCTGACCATCAGAACTCCGGTACCACCCACCACGACCATGGTCAGCAACGTGAGCCAGGTGGCCGGTTCGAAGAGATGGAAACACCAGACCAGCCCGGCGACGCAAGCGGCAGCTGCCGGGCTTGGCAGGCCAACGAAAAATTTCTTGTCGACAGAACCGATCTGGGTATTGAAACGGGCCAGACGCAGCGCGGCGCCAGCGACGTATATGAAGGTAATAGCCCAGCCAACCTTGTCAAAACTGTTCAGTGACCAGAAAAAGGCAACGAGACCCGGTGCAACACCAAAGGCCACCATGTCGGCGAGACTGTCGTATTCCTCACCAAACTTGCTCTGAGTGTTGGTCATCCGGGCCACGCGACCGTCCAGACCATCCAGGATCATCGAAACAAAAATGGCAATGGCGGCGTTATCAAAGACGCCGTTTGCGGCAGAAACAATGGCGTAAAAACCAGAAAACAGGGAGGCCGTCGTCAGCGCATTGGGAAGAAGGTAGATACCTTTACGCCGAACCGGCGCACCTCCAACAAGCTCTTCCTCAACAACTTCTCCGGCTTCAACTTCATAGTCTGGATTCTGCATGTCGTCAGCAGATGTTCTTTCTTCAGTCATTCCCATTACTCCGGAAAGCGTTTGAGCGGATTATATACGAAAAACGCGGCCACCCGGGCCGCGTTTTTCAAACCAGGCGGAATTCCGCTTAGTTTTTGTCCTTATCCACGATCTTGTTCGCGGAGATCCACGGCATCATGCCGCGCAGTTTCTCACCCACAATCTCGATTTCGTGAGCAGCGTTCTGGCGACGACGCGCCGTCATGGACGGGTAGTTCAGCGCACCTTCGGAGATGAACATCTTGGCGTACTCACCGCTCTGGATGCGCTTCAGTGCGTTGCGCATGGCCTCGCGGGACTGCTCGTTGATGATCTCCGGGCCAGTCACATACTCACCATACTCCGCGTTATTGGAGATGGAGTAGTTCATATTGGCGATGCCGCCTTCGTACATCAGATCAACGATCAGCTTCAGCTCGTGCAGACACTCGAAATAAGCCATTTCCGGCTCGTAACCGCCATCCACAAGCGTTTCAAAAGCCGCTTTGACCAGCTCGACAGTACCACCGCACAGAACTGCCTGCTCACCGAACAGATCGGTTTCAGTCTCGTCCTTGAAGGTGGTTTCGATAATGCCGGTACGACCGCCACCGATACCGCTGGCATAGGAAAGGGCCAGGTTCTTGGCGTTGCCGGAAGAGTCCTGGAAGATGGCGATCAGGTCTGGGATACCGCCACCACGGGTGAACTCGGTACGGACCGTGTGGCCCGGGGCTTTCGGGGCAACCATGATGACATCCAGATCCTTGCGTGGAACGATCTGGTTGTAGTGAATGGCAAAGCCATGAGCGAAGGCCAGGGTTGCGCCCTGCTTCAGGTTCGGCTCGATTTCAGCCTGGTACAGCTGAGCCTGGAACTCGTCAGGAGTCAGAACCATAACAACGTCGGCTGCCGCAACGGCAGAGGGAACGTCGCTGGTCTTCAGGCCGTAGGCTTCCGCCTTGGCGATGGAGGAAGAGCCCGGGCGCAGACCAACGGTGACATCAACGCCGGATTCCTTCAGGTTGCACGCGTGGGCGTGGCCCTGCGAACCGAAACCGATGACGGCAACTTTCTTGCCCTGGATGATGGAAAGATCGCAATCCTTATCGTAATAAACCTGCATGAGAAACCTCTGTTATTTGTGATGGCCCCGGAAGGCCATGATGTTCAAACTCTGTTTGAAATTGTTAAAGGCTGAGCACCTTTTCGCCACGGGCAATACCGGATACACCGGTACGCACCACTTCCAGCACACCCGAGGTGCCAATGGCCTGGATAAAACCATCGAGCTTTTCGCTGTCGCCTGCCAGCTGAACGGTGTAAACCGAGCTGGTCACATCCACGATCTGGCCGCGGAAGATGTCCACCGTACGCTTTATCTCGGCACGCTGGGAACCGGTCGCTTTCAGCTTCACCAGCATCAGTTCACGCTCGATGTGGGCGCCCTCGGTCAGATCGACCAGCTTTACTACCTCGATCAGCTTGTTCAACTGCTTGGTAATCTGCTCGATAACCTTGTCCGAACCGGTAGTTGTCACCGTCAGACGGGACAGGGTCTCGTCCTCGGTCGGCGCCACAGTCAGGCTTTCGATATTGTAGTTACGCTGGGAAAACAGGCCTACTACCCGTGACAGTGCGCCCGGTTCGTTTTCAAGCAAAACAGAAATGATTCGACGCATGATCACACCCTCTCCGTCTTGCTGAGCCACATGTCCTTCATGGCGCCACGGGCAACCTGCATCGGATACACATGCTCAAACCGGTCCACATAGATATCCACGAACACCAGCTTGTCCTTCATGGCCAGCACTTCCTTCAGCTTGGTTTCCAGGTCTTCCTTCTTGTCGATCCGGACCCCGACGTGGCCATAGGCCTCCGCCAGCTTGATGAAGTCCGGCAGGGACTCCATGTACGACTGGGAGTGGCGGGACTCGTAGTTCATATCCTGCCACTGCTTAACCATGCCCAAGGCCTGGTTGTTCAGGTTGATGATCTTGACCGGCAGATTGTACTGCTTGCAAGTCGACAGCTCCTGGATGTTCATCTGGATACTGCCTTCACCCGTGATGCAGAGTACTTCGTCGTCCGGATGGGTCAGTTTGACACCCATGGCCGCGGGCAAGCCGAAGCCCATGGTGCCCAGGCCACCGGAATTGATCCAGCGATTGGGCTTGTCGAACTTGTAGTACTGGGCGGCAAACATCTGATGCTGGCCGACGTCGGAAGTGACAAAGGCCTCGCCGTTGGTCAGGCGACACAGCATTTCAATCACTTCCTGGGGCTTGATCACATCCGGGCTGGTCTCATAACGCATGCCATGGAAGGCCCGCCACTCATCAATCTGCTTCCACCAGGAAGCAATCGCCTCGGCATCCGGCTTTTCCTTGCTTTCCTTGACCAGCGACAGCATTTCCCTGAGCACCGCATCCACCGGGCCGACGATTGGCACATCAGCATCAACGGTTTTGGAGATGGAAGCCGGGTCTATGTCAACGTGGATAATGCGCGCACCCGGACAGAACTTCTCGGTGGCATTGGTGACACGGTCATCAAAGCGGGCCCCAACACAGAGAATCAGATCCGAATGGTGCATGGCCATATTGGCTTCGTAAGTGCCGTGCATGCCAAGCCAGCCAAGATGTTGTTTATCGCTGGCTGGGTAACAGCCAATGCCCATCAGCGTATTGGTGATCGGATAGCCCAGCATCCGGACAAGTTCAGTTAGCTGATCCGAGGCCTTGCCAAGAATGACCCCACCGCCCGCGTAGATGATCGGGCGCTTGGCAGCGAGCATCATGTCGACGGCTTTCTTGATCTGGCCGGCATGGCCGCGGATGGCGGGATTGTACGAGCGCAGCTTGACCTTCTTGGGGTAAGCATACTCATAACGCTCGTTCGGCGTGGTCATATCCTTGGGTATATCCACAACAACCGGCCCGGGGCGACCGGTCGCCGCGATGTAATACGCCTTGCGGATAATTTCCGGAATTTCCTCGGGATGACGAACGCTGAAGTTGTGCTTAACCACCGGGCGGGAAACACCCATCATATCGGTTTCCTGGAAGGCGTCTTCTCCAATGAGGGTTGACGCAACCTGGCCGCACAGAACCACCATAGGGATGGAGTCCATGAATGCGGTAGCAATGCCGGTAATGGTGTTGGTGGCTCCAGGACCCGAGGTCACCAGGACAGTACCCGGTTTTCCGGTCGCCCGCGCATAACCGTCGGCCATATGGACCGCCGCCTGCTCGTGCCTTACCAGAATATGTTTGACTTCGTCCTGCCTGAACAGCGCATCATAAATATGAAGGGCCGCACCACCCGGATAGCCATATATGTACTCGATACCTTCATCTTTAAGGGACCGGATCAGCATATCGGCGCCAGACAATAACTCCACGATTTTCTACCCTCTTCTACGAGTGAATGAGCCGGGATTCATCCCGGTTGCCTGGATTCACGGTCTCCATGCTTCTTTTGAAAGCGGAACCGGCTGCTCCTCCACACCTTAAAAAGAGGTTGTCTCCTGGCCAGCCGCCCTCCTGAGGGTTGCGGAGAACGGCCAATCAACGGGTTGCACGTAAGCAACAACCATCCCGCGACCAATGCGCGGCGCGTTCAGTGTGGTGATTAACGGGGGATACTCGCTCGGGATTGCCTGCCGTATTGACCCCAGTCTTCAGGCAATCGGTAATTCTGACAGCGCTAAACTCCCTGTCAATAGCCGCTGCGGGTTTCTGTGCCTACACTGGCCGAAGGTCTGCCATACCTGGCGCAAATCCGGTGCAAAGATTTGAACCAGACAGAAGAAAATCCACAGCACTGGTGGCATGATAGGCCATAATCGAAAGAGAAAAACGGGCCCGGTTTATCCAGGTTGTCTGCCTGCCCGGGAGCAGTGAACATACGTGAGTAGAGCCATGAACCGAAAAACCCTGACGCTGACCTTATTACTGGCCGTTGTACCAGGTGTCGCCATGAGCGCCTCTGTCTATAAATGGACCGACGAAAACGGAGTTACCCACTTTGGTGACCGGCAGCCCAATGGCGCCAAGGCCGAACGCGTCAATGTTCGCTCCGGCACTTCGTCGGATGCTTCCGGAAACAGACCGAGCCCCCAGGAGCGACTGCAGAATCTGCAGGAACACCAGGAAGATGAGGCAAGGCAGCGCCAGGAGACCGCCGTTGAGGAGGCCCGCCGGAAACAGCGCGAGGCAAATTGCGCGACAGCCCGGTCCAACCTGGAGGTAATTGCCAACCACGCCCGCATCCGGATTGAGGAAAACGGCGAACTGCGCTATCTGACTCCGGAAGAGCTTGCCGAGAAACGGGCAGAACTTGAGCGAATGGCGAAAGATAACTGCGAACCAATGTGAACATGGGGTCAGATGAACGCTTTCATCTGACCCCGGTTTAGGCCTCAGGCTTTGGTGAAATCCAGGTGGTGCTCCTTCACCGTGCCACGAATGACATCACCCGACACAAACTCTCCCTTTAGCAGCCTCTGGGCCAGCGGGTTCTCGATCATCCGCTGGATGGCCCGCTTCAGCGGCCGGGCACCGTAGACCGGGTCATAGCCCACTTCCGCCAACAACTCCATGGCAGCATCATCCAGCTCCAGCTTCATATCCTGATCTTTCAGGCGCTTGCTCAGAGACTCTATCTGAATCCGGGCAATGCCCTGGATCTGGCTTTCGGCCAGCGGATGGAACACCACCACCTCATCCACCCGGTTTATGAACTCGGGGCGGAAATGTGTGCCGACAACTTCCATGACCGCATTCTTCATGGATTCGTAATTCTCCTCCCCGGCTTTCTGCTGGATGATGTCCGAGCCAAGGTTTGACGTCATCACGATTACTGTATTCCGGAAATCTACCGTGCGACCCTGGCCGTCTGTCAGCCGCCCGTCTTCAAGCACCTGCAACAGGATGTTGAAGACATCCGGGTGGGCTTTTTCCACCTCATCCAGCAACAGCACCGAATAGGGGCGACGGCGCACGGCTTCGGTCAGGTAGCCGCCTTCCTCATAACCCACATACCCCGGAGGCGCACCGATCAGGCGAGCCACCGAATGCTTCTCCATGAACTCGGACATATCAATGCGAACCATGGCTTCCTCGGTATCAAAGAGAAAGAATGCCAGGGCCTTGCAAAGCTCGGTTTTACCGACACCGGTCGGGCCAAGGAACAGGAATGAACCGTTGGGGCGGCTGGGATCGGACAACCCCGCCCGGGAGCGGCGCACTGCATTGGAAACCGCTTCCACAGCCTCGTCCTGACCAATAACCCGGTCATGGAGCGCCTCTTCCATGCGCATCAGCTTGTCGCGCTCACCCTCAAGCATCTTGGACACCGGAATACCGGTCCACTTGGAGACGATCTCGGCAATCTCCTCGTCCGTTACCCGGTTCCGGAGCAGCTTCATCTCCATCATCTCGGCCTGGCTGGCCATATCCAGCTGGCGCTCAAGCTCGGGAATCTGCCCGTACTGAAGCTCGGACATCTTGCCAAGGTCGCCCGCCCGGCGGGCATTTTCCAGATCGATCCGGGCCTGCTCCAGCCGGCTCTTGATCTTCTGCGAGCCATGAAGAGCCGCCTTCTCTGTATTCCAGACTTCTTCCAGATCAGCGTATTCACGCTCGACGCCGGTGATCACGTCAGACAACTCGGACAGACGTTTTTTCGACGCGGCATCGGTCTCTTTCTTCAGGGCCTCACGCTCGATTTTCAGCTGGATCAATCGACGCTCAAGGCGGTCCAGCGGCTCCGGCTTGGAGTCCATTTCCATGCGAATCTGGGAGGCGGCTTCATCCACCAGGTCAATCGCCTTGTCCGGCAACTGTCGGTCGGCAATGTAACGGTGAGACAGCTTAGCCGCCGCAATGATTGCACCATCGGTAACTTCAACCCCGTGGTGAACCTCATAGCGCTCCTTCAGGCCCCGCAGGATTGCGATGGTGTCTTCCTCACTGGGCTCACTCACCAGTACTTTCTGGAACCGACGCTCAAGGGCCGCGTCTTTCTCGATGTTTTCACGGTATTCATCGAGCGTGGTGGCGCCCACACAGTGAAGTTCGCCCCGGGCCAGGGCCGGCTTGAGCATGTTGCCGGCGTCCATGGAGCCCTCGGCTTTGCCGGCACCAACCATGGTGTGGATTTCGTCGATAAACAGGATGATCTGGCCTTCCTGCTTGGAAAGCTCATTCAGCACTGCCTTCAGCCGCTCTTCGAATTCACCCCGGAATTTGGCACCGGCAATCAGAGACCCCATATCCAGGGACAGGACCTTCTTGTCCTTGAGGCCATCCGGCACCTCGCCGTTCACGATTCGCTGGGCCAGACCTTCAACGATCGCGGTTTTACCCACGCCAGGCTCACCGATGAGTACCGGGTTGTTCTTCCGGCGACGTTGCAGCACCTGGATCGTGCGGCGGATCTCGTCGTCACGACCAATCACCGGGTCCAGCTTGCCGGCCTCGGCGCGCTCGGTCAGGTCGATGGTGTATTTGGACAACGCCTGGCGATTTTCTTCCGCGCCGGCATCGTTTACAGCTTCACCGCCACGAACCTCGTTGATGGCCTTCTCCAGGGCGGCCTTGTCGACACCCTGCTCACGAAGGACCCGACCCAGGGTGCCACGGTCTTCCAGCGCCGCCAGCAACATCAGTTCACTGGAAATGAACTGGTCCTTCCGCTTCTGGGCCAGTTTGTCGGCAATATTGAACAGCCGGCCCATGTCATTGGACATGGAGACATCGCCGGCCGATCCCTGCACTTCCGGCAGGTTCTCGATTTCCCGTGCGATGGCCTGGCGAATGCGTCCGGGCTCGGCACCGGACTGCTTGAGCAACGGCTTAATGGCACTGCCCTCCTGATCAAGCAACGCCTGCATCAGGTGCACTGGTTCGATGAAGTTGTGATCTTTCCCGACCGCGATGGATTGTGCGTCCGCGAGGGCGGTCTGCAGCTTGCTGGTCAGCTTGTCGATTCTCATGTGTAGTTTCCCCAAAATTCTGCGAATACCGTAGTGCCGGTGATGGCGGATATTCGATTGCTTTGACCCTTAATGTAGGGGCAAGTGGGGGGACTTCAAGCGGGACTGCGGTCTATTCGTCAGAAATTTGACGGCCGTCAGTTCTGGCTTCGGTGCAAGCCTGGGTCGGGTAAGGCTCTCCAGATCAGGGTTGCCATGCGCCCTGTCTGACCATCCCTTCGATAGGAAAAAAACCGGTCTTGGTCCTGCACTGTGCACAGACCACCGCCAGTGACGGCGGAAACACCGAGATTGTTCAACCTCAGGGTGGCAAGGGCGTAGATATCTGCCATGAAATGCCCCGACCGGGCAACGTCGGTCCTGAAAGCGCGGGCGGCTTCCGGATCATGCCTCAAAAACGCGTCACGGACTTCCGGGCCGACTTCGAACCTGTCTGGACCGATGGCCGGGCCGAGCCAGGCTTGCAGCGTTTCGGGTGCTACAGCCATGGCGCTCACCAGATTCTCAATTACGCCACCGCACAGGCTCCGCCAGCCGGCATGGGCGGCGCCGACGACCGTACCTTTGTAATCCGAGAGAATCACCGGCAGGCAATCGGCGGTGAGGATGGCGCAGGCGATGCCGGGGTGTCGGGTGTAGCTGGCGTCAGCATTCGCGATTTGCTGGACGTTGTCCGGTGTGAGTTCGACAACCTTGGTGCCGTGCACCTGGTTAAGCCAACCGATCCGGGCACTATCCAGCCTGATGAATTCGGCAAGTCTCCGCCGGTTCTCTTGCACGTGTTCCGGGTTGTCTCCGACATGGCCGCCGAGATTGAGGCTGTTCCACGGCGATCCGCTGACACCGCCTGCGCGGGTTGTGCTGATGGCCTGCACCCTTCCCGGCCCGGACCAGCCCGGGTTCAGGAGGGTTCCTTCAGTAATCACGGTGTTCCAGCTCCCGGGCGTGTTTGCGCAGGGCTTCTATCAGCGTGACCATGTCTCCCGGCAAGGGTACTTCCCAGCTCAGGATTTCACCGGTCTCCGGATGCTCCAGCGTCAGCTGCCGGGCATGGAGTGCCTGGCGGTTGAACGCGGAGAGCGCCTCGCGCAGCTCTTCAGTGGTTCCCTTGGGAAGCCGCAGGCGACCGCCATACATCGGATCACCAACCAGCGGGTGTTTGACATGGGCCATATGCACCCGGATCTGGTGAGTACGGCCGCTTTCAAGTTTGCAGCGGATGAGCGTGTGGGCGGCAAAACGCTCTACCAGGCGATAATGGGTAACCGCCGGCTTGCCCGAAGCAACCACCGCCATCTTTTTACGCTCCCGAGGGTGCCTGCCGATAGGCGCATCCACCGTTGAACCACCCGTCAGCGTGCCGACCACAACCGCTTCATATTCGCGCCCCATGGTTCGTGTCTGCAACTGGTCCACCAGGGAGGTGTGGGCAATCAGGCTGCGGGCAACGACCATGATGCCCGAGGTATCTTTATCGAGCCGATGCACGATACCTGCCCTTGGAAGATTTTCCACTTCTGGTGCATAGTTCAGCAGCGCATTGACCAGCGTGCCGTCGGCATGGCCGGCCGCCGGATGCACCACAAGCCCGGCGGGCTTGTTGATGACCAGAAGATGCTCGTCCTGGTAGACGATATCCAGGGAGATTTCCTCAGCCTGCCAGCTCACCCGAATTTCCGGCTCGGCATCCAGCTCCAGGCGATCATCGAGCATCACCTTGTCCCGAGGCTTGCGCGCCTCGCCATTCACTGTCAACACACCACTTTTAATCCATGATTGCAGTCGCGAACGGGAGTGCTCGGGCATCAGCTCTGCCGCTGCCTGATCCAGGCGCCGGTCACTCAACGTCGGTGGGACAACAAAGCTGGCGACGATTCGATTTTCAGATGACATTAAGCCCCCAGGGCCTGTGTGTGTTACGTTTCGGTCAGATTCTTTGAAACAGCGGGGCGTTGCTCTTCACATGCCTCTGCACATGGAGCAACTTCCCCGCTACAATGGCTGCCCTTGAATTAATCGACATTATACGGGATTCCGGCATGAGATCAGGTCTTCGTTTACTGCTACTTTCCACACTGGTTGTTCTGATCAGTGCCTGCGCCTCCAATAAGCAGGAAGAAGTGCTTCCGGAGAAGACTTACTATGAGAATGCCCGCCAAGCCATGAGCTCCGGGAATTTCAACGAAGCGGAACAAAACCTGGATTCGCTGGAAACTTACTATCCCTTCGGCCGCTATGCCGAGCAGGCTCAGCTTGATCTCATTTATGCCCGTTACCAGAACCTGGATCTCGAAGGCGCCCGAGCGGCGGCTGACCGCTTTCTGCGGCTGAACCCGCAAAGTGACCACGCGGATTATGCCCTGTATATGCGCGGCCTTGCCTCCTACAACCTGGACCTGGGGCTTGCGGCCCGTTATTTCCCGATCGACGTGGCCGCCCGGGATCCGGGTGAGCAGATGCAATCCTTCCGGGATTTTTCGGAACTGCTCAACCGCTACCCGGACAGCCAGTATGTGGCAGACGCCCGCCAGCGCATGGTTGCGATCCGTAATCGGATGGCCGAACTGGAAATCAACGCAGCCCGCTACTATATCAAGCGCCAGGCCTATGTTGCCGCCAACAACCGTGGCCGATACGTGGTGGAGAACTACCCGTCATCGCCTTCCGTTGAAGAGGCCCTGATCATCATGGTCGAAACCTATCAGTTTCTTGACCTGAAAAAGGGCGCCCAAGACGCCATCGCCCTGCTTCGCACCAACTTTCCAGACAGCGAAGCGTTTAACAGCAATGGCGAGTTCGAGGCAGACCTGCTGAAGGGAGAGAGTCGTTCACTCACCAACGTTGTCACCTTTGGCCTGATGGGCGACGAATAAAAGGCTGAAATTGGGGTCAGATGAAGTTTTCATCTGACCCCAATTTCATCTGACCCCGGGCAATCGGCTACTTTCCGCTTTTCCAGGCGTTGGTAATGGGATAACGACGGTCCTTGCCAAAACCACGCTCGGTAATCCGTACGCCAATCGGCGCCTGCCGGCGCTTGTATTCGTTGATGTCCACCAGGCGGATAACCCGCTCCACATCGGCCCGTTCAAAGCCTTCCGCAACGATGGCGTCGGCACTGAAATCCCGCTCCACGTAGAGGTTCAGGATCTGATCCAGCGCATCGTAGCCGGGCAGACTGTCCTCATCTTTCTGGTCCGGCGCCAGTTCGGCGGAGGGCGGCCGGGTGATAACCCGCTCCGGGATTACCTGGGATACCGTGTTGCAGTACCTGGCCAACCGGAACACCAGGGTTTTCGGCACATCCTTGAGAACGTCAAACCCCCCGGCCATATCCCCGTATAACGTTGAATAGCCCACCGCCATCTCGCTCTTGTTACCGGTTGTCAGCACCAGAGAGCGGAACTTGTTGGACAGGGACATCAGCAGAACACCGCGCAGGCGGGCCTGCAAGTTCTCCTCGGTTGTGTCAGGACGGGTACCCTCGAAAGGCCCGGCCAGGGTTTCCATGAAGGCATCGTACATGGGCTCGATAGAGAACACGTCGTACTGAACCCCCAGTGCCACCGCTTCAGCCTCGGCGTCCTCAAGGCTCATGCTGGAGGTATAACGAAAAGGCATCATCACCGCCCGGACACGGTCCTTACCCAGGGCATCAACCGCCACCGCCAGGGTGACCGCCGAGTCGATGCCGCCGGACAACCCCAGAACCACCGATTTAAAGCCATTTTTATTTACATAATCCCGAACGCCCGTCACCAGAGCCTTGTACACATTGGCTTCCAGTGACGGCTCCTCAGGTAAGGGCTGGGAAATCGGCTGGCAGTGGCGCTCACACAAAAAATCGACCGGGTAAAGGCCCTCGCCAAACTGGGGCGCTTCTGCCATCAGCACACCGGAGTGATCGAACACCATGGAGCCACCGTCAAAGACCAGCTCGTCCTGGCCACCAACGAGGTTCACATAAACAATACTGACCAGATTCTCTCTCGCTTTACGCTCCAGCAGGGCCTTCCGGCGGGCCTGTTTATCGATATCGTAGGGGGAGGCGTTCAGGTTCAGGATCAGCCGTGCGCCGGCTGCGGCACAGTCCTCTACCGGCCCTTCCTTCCAGATGTCTTCACAGACGGTGATGCCGACCTGAACACCACGGATATCAAGGGTCAAAACATCCGCACCTTCAGCGAAGTACCGCTTTTCATCAAACACCTGGTAATTGGGCGGGAAACGCTTGAAGTACCGACCGGTGATTTCGCCACCGTCGATAACCACAGCCGCGTTATACAGGAGCGCTCCGTGGCGCAGGGGTGCACCGATAACGATGGCCGGCTCCAGTTGCGCCTCCTGCAGCCGCTCCAGCGCTTCGTTAACACGAACCTCAAGGCTTGGCCGCAACAGCAGGTCCTCCGGCGGATAACCCGTCAGGCAAAGCTCGGGAAAGACCACAACGTCCGCCTGGTGGTCCGATGCCGCCCGCTGGACAGCATCAATGACGAGCTCCGTGTTGCCGGGAATATCACCCACCAGAAAGTCCAGTTGGGCCATCACCACCCGCAGTTTTCTGGCTGTCACCCCGTAGACGGCCTGTTTTCCGGACACGGACATAAATCGGCTCCTGTAACTCATTGCCATGAAAAGGCTATTATAACCCCGCACGCGCGTGGATTTCTTCCGACCAACAGCGGATTCCGGTAAATCATGGCAACAGAGACATCTACAACAACAGCCAACACCATAAGCCCGGCCGTTCCCACCACGCCTTCCGGCCTGCAGCAGGCAAAACTGTTCAGGATCTACAACCACTACCGCCTGGTGGTCAGCCTGATACTGGTGGCGCTGCTGTTCGTCGATCCGGTCAATTTCGACGTGCAATTCCGGATGCTCGACTACTACCAGGCCGGCGTTTCAGCGTATCTGGGGCTGAACGCCTTTATCGCCCTGCTCCTCGTGGCGGGGTTTCATCCTGGCCAGCGGCACATCACGCTCTCGATTCTGCTGGACATTCTGATCATGCACGGGCTGTTGCTCACCAGCACGGGCATTACCAACGGCCTGGCCAACCTTGTTATTGTTTCCGTGGCCGCGGGCAACATCCTGACCCCAAGCCGCATGGGAACGTTTTATGCGGCACTGGCCGCCATCAGTTCGCTGGGCATCTCCGGGTGGGCGGTACTGGCACTGGGTGAATCGGCAGACGATATTGTCCGGGCCGGCTCCCTGGGCATCCTCTACTTTGCGGCGGCCTTCGTGTTGCAGAACATCTCCCGCCGGATGATGCGCAGCGAGGCACTGGCCACCAGCCGGGCCCGCAGCATTGCCGAACTGGAGCAGATCAACCAGCAGATTATCCAGCGCATGCGCACCGGCATACTGGTGCTGGATTGTTTCGGCCAGATTCGCCTGGCCAATGCCGCCGCCGAGGAGCTTTTGTACGGCGCCCCCAAAGCCGCGGCACCCATTCATGAATTCACAACCGTGCTACCCAAACCCTTGAAACAGGGCCTCGAAGCCTGGCTGAAAGACCCCACTCGCCGGATCGAACCCTTCCAGCCCTCGCCTACGTCCCCGTTATTGCAGGCAAACTTTACCCAACTGGACCAGGAACGCGGCGACCAGATACTCGTGTTCATTGAAGATATGAGTAAGGTCACCCAGCAGGCACAACAGATGAAACTGGCTTCTCTCGGGCGACTCACCGCAGGCATTGCTCATGAGATTCGCAACCCTCTGGGTGCGATCAGCCATGCGGCACAGCTGATGGAAGAGGCCCCGAACCTTGAGCCCGGCGACCGCCAGATGCTTGGAATCATCCGGCGCCATTCCCGCAGGGTAAATGGCATCATCGAGAATGTTCTGGACCTCTCCCGGCGCCGGGCCGCCAACGCCGACCTGATCGAGTTGGAGCCCTGGCTAAAGGAATTCAGGGAAGATTTTCTCCAAACCCAGGACCAAGACTGCACCTCCTCAAATATCATCCTGAAGAACGACTCAGACGACCTGCCGCCAGCCCGTTTCGATAAAAGCCAGATCGAGCAGGTGATGGTTAACCTCTGCGATAATGGCTTGCGGTATAGTAAACAGCAGACCGGCGAGCGGCACATCGAACTTCACGCCGGAGCCACAGCAGATGGCGAACGAGCCTACGTGGATGTCCGCGATTTCGGGCCTGGCATTGCCCCTGAAAACCGTAACTCGGTGTTCGAGCCCTTTTTCACCACCGACAAGAGCGGAACCGGGCTCGGGCTTTATCTGGCACGGGAACTGTGCGAGGCTAATCAGGCGCATCTTTCCCTGGTAGACGACGACCAGCCCGGCTGCTGTTTCCGCATTACGTTCGCCCACCCTGGGCGAATGATCTGACCCTACACCGGCGGATATCGGGCGTTTGAACAACGACATGGAACCGACGACACAACATGACCACATACACAGCGCTGATCGTTGACGACGAACCGGACATCCGGGAACTGCTGGAAATCACCCTCACCCGAATGGGCATAACCACCTTCACGGCACCCGACCTGACCAGCGCTCTGGCGCTGCTGGAGCAGAACAAACCGAACCTCTGCCTCACCGACATGAACCTGCCGGACGGCAATGGTATCGAACTGGTTCAGTGGATCCAGCAGCATGCTCCGGCAACACCGGTGGCCGTCATTACCGCCTACGGCAATATGGACACGGCGATTGAATCCCTCAAAGCCGGGGCTTTCGATTTTGTTTCCAAGCCGGTGGAACTGCCCCGCTTAAGAGAGCTGGTAAACAGTGCGCTCAAGCTCTCGGAGCCCAAGGCGGACTCGGAAGATGGAGCCGACGAGCCCGGCCTGCTACTCGGTAAATCTCCGGAGATCCGGAAACTCCGGAACCAGACCCGAAAGCTGGCCAGAAGCCAGGCGCCGGTATTCATCAGTGGTGAGTCCGGCAGTGGTAAGGAACTGGTTGCCCGAATGATTCACCTTCAGGGCCCCCGCCGGGAGGGACCTTTCATTGCCGTGAACTGTGGTGCGATTCCCTCGGAACTCATGGAGAGTGAATTCTTCGGGCACAAGAAAGGCAGCTTTACCGGGGCTGTGGAAAACAAGGACGGCCTGTTCCGCTCTGCCAACGGTGGCACTCTGTTTCTGGATGAAGTCGCAGACCTGCCGCTGGCCATGCAGGTGAAACTGCTCAGGGCCATCCAGGAAAAAGCGGTCCGACCAGTAGGTGACACCAAGGAAGTACCGGTAGATATCCGGGTGCTGAGCGCCACCCATAAAAACCTGCCGGAACTGGTTCAGGAAGGCAGCTTCCGCCAGGACCTGTTCTACCGGATTAACGTGATCGAACTGGCTGTTCCGCCTTTGCGGGAGCGGCTCGATGATATCCCCATACTCGCCGGCCACATTCTTGAACGTATTGCCGGAGAGTACGAATGCGATCCGGCCACGTTAACTCCCGCTGCGATAGAGCGCCTCAAGAGCTACGATTTTCCCGGAAACGTGCGGGAATTGGAGAATGTTCTGGAACGCGCGTTTACCCTGTGCGATGCCGACCAGATTGACGCTGACGATCTGCATCTCGGGAATGGTGTACAGCATGCCGCATCGCCCTCACAGATTATTGCCGAGGGCCAGGCCGGCGAAGGTGAGAATTTTACCGTGCCGGATGGTGAAATCGATCTGGAAGGATACCTGGAAAGCATCGAACGGCAAGCGATTGAGAAGGCTCTGGAGGCGACCCGCTGGAACAAGACGGCGGCGGCGAAGCGGTTGGGGATCAGTTTTCGGGCGTTGCGGTATCGATTGAAGAAGTTGGGGATGGAGTAAAGTTAGCAGACATTTAAAGGGACTGGTTCACAGAATATAAATTCCATCCTTTTAAAATAATCTTACCGGATATCGCAGGACGTGAATCCGGCACTTCCCAAAAAGATAGAACATGGATGTTAACGATGAGTACCGCCAAATCACCTGCAGGTTTTACACTGCCGGAGCTTGTTATTACGGTCGCCGTGCTGGCCATTGCCACCGGTTTTGCTGTTCAGTCGTTCGGAGGTTGGATCGAGCGATCAAATCACAGAACTCTTATTGAACACTATCACTCAATCTTCGCATTCGCCCGCTGGTCGGCGGCAAGTCAGCGTCAGCTGATCACGGTCTGCCCCCTCTCGTCACAGAACAAATGCATAGACGACTGGCAAAACACCATTTCGGTATTTGTTGATTCAGACAATAACAAACAACCTGACGAAGACACGGTAATCCGGGAATTCACGCCAGACTTCGGGGGTTTCCGGATACGCTCTCGCACAGCCGGGCGAGGCTACTTTCAGTTTAATCCCAGGGGTATGGCTCATGGCGCAATGGGAAGCCTGATACTTTGTCCTTCGAATCCGGCAAGCGGCAACATGAGCTACATGGCGGTCAACATTGCCGGTCGTTTCCGGGCCGAGCACGACAAGGACGCGGATGGCATGATTAAGCTTTCATGGGGAGCGAAGGTTTTCTGCCCTGGTTAATTGTCGGACATAGACGAAAAGGCCGACCCTGAAGGCCGGCGTTTCAATCATTGCTGCAAGGATTACCGGAAGTTAGTTTTCCCAGGTATTATCACCAGCGCCAAAGCCATCATTGTCGCGATCCCAGCGTCGCGCACCGGTAGAGTCAAGCTCCAGGTTTCCATCTCCCGCTTGCACGCCTTTCGGAGTTGCCCGCAAGGTGTAGGAGTTTGCATCCGCAGCCTCGATGGTCAGATCGTAATACTTCTGCCCACCGTCGAGCGGCGCCTCATCCGGGTATATAGCCGGAGCACCGGTATCCGCACCACCGGCCGCTGCACTCTCATAAGTGTTGTTAGAAGCATAATATCGCTCCATAGCACCCGAGAGCCCGGTTAACGCTCCTTGAGCATCAGAACGGCGAGTACGATCCGTGTACTCTACGTAACTGGGATAAGCAATGGCGGCGATGATCCCAATAATCGCCACCACGATCATCAGTTCAATAAGCGTAAAACCTGACTGGGAACTCCTTGCCTTAACCAAGACTTACTCCTCGTACCAATAGGTTTCAACGACGCCCTTGAGAGAGTCTACCGTCACACATTCCGCGCCAACACACACCACATCCGTATCATCAACACGCATGCGCTGAGGGTCGGCAGGCAGACCGATCGTATTGAGTTCCACCTCCCGGTCAGGGCGGGTCAGCTCGTCGGCTGCGCCCACTCCGTCGTAGTTGACGACAGCACGCCCATCAAGCACCGACAGGTGATACAGGCGCGATGTACCGGCCGACGGAATACAGATGTTTGTACTTGGAGTTGGCTCGTAAGTAGTGACAAACACCTCATTATTGATGGTCTGGCTTGTCGAGAGCACCTTTTCACCGCTGTTCGTCAGGCGGATATACCAGCCATCCGCCAAGCCAATCGCCGCAGCAGCGTCGTTCTGCTCTTGCGATGTTCCCTGTTGAACCAGGTTGTCAGTGGCATCGTAAAGATCTGTCTCAGTAATGGGCGTGTACAGCACGTTGCCTTGGTCGTCGACCGGCGGCGCGCTGATCTCAGGAATTCGCATCATGTAAATGCGGTCATCAATATTTTCGTCCAGAGGGTGAGCCTGAAAGCCCGACCCGATGACCAGACCAAGGAACCGCGTTCCGCCAAACTTCAAACCGAACAGGTCCGGCGCATGGTAGAAACGCCGATTGTTCGCGGTACTGTTATCCTCCGCCAGATCTGCGATTACACCACCGGTAACCAGGTCATCGGCAGCGTTGGAATTGGTAACATCAAACCGGAAAATCTGTCCGCCCATATCACCCACGTATATCTGGTTAATCTTACCATCACCGGTCAGGTCTAGAGCCTTGGGGGCAGAGGGGATACTGTATTTCAGATCAGCAAGCTCAAGGTTCGCGCCACTGCCTGTGGGGCCAGCCCACCAGAGACGGTCACCGGTTTCAGCATCCACGATGTACAAAGCCCGGCCGATATCGTCAACGGTGCGCGTTGTTGCATCGTCCTGGTCAGCATCGTATCCGCCGCCGAAGATCAACACGTCGTGGATCTGGTTGCCAATTTCCACCTTGGTCTTGGAAGGTCTCGACCAGGTTTGGCCCAGCTCAGCGAAATCGGTATTGGCTTGCCCACCCTGAATCGACCAGAGAAAGTCTGGCTGATCAGGGTTGGTTACATCCAGTGCGTAGTAGTTGGAACCACCACGGCGCATACCCGAGTAGATATAAGCGAAATCGCCGTCGCCAGCAATGATACTGCCGTCATTGTTGTCATCATTAACCCAGCTGAGGATAGACGAGTCCATGCCATACACTTTATTCGCGGTCTCGCTGTTTTCTTTTAAACCTGCCTGATTTTTCAGAAGGTCTCTGGGCATGAATGAGAAGTGCGTTTCCCCGGTCTCACCATCGATACCGTGGATAAAGCCCTGATTATCCCCAAAGAACACTGCGGTATCCGGTGAAGACTCACTGCCACCATAGACGATCAGGTGCGGTACGGAGTGGAGCGGGTCCGCGATAAACTTCCGTGAGTCGGTTGTTGATGCATCACCGTCCGAATCATCGAGATCCTGACCCCGGGTCCAGTTAACCAGGGCGGAGAAATCTGCATCGGACATGTTTGTGTCCCCGAAGAGAGCCTTGGTCAGATTATTATTACCTGTTGCGAGCGCATTGGCGCTATTCGTCAGCCCCCTGTTTGTGGCGAGATTCGAATAGACCTTGCGATCGGAGTTGGGATCTGCATGCTGTGACGAGGCTCCGCCGTCGGTAACAACCTTGCCATCCTGGATATTGCTCCACCAGCTCTGGGCACTATCCTTGAAGAAACCGCTGTTCGGGTCGACGGCTGGCTGCCCGTCCTCGCCGACAATGACGGCCTCACTTTGCCCGGTAGTGGAATTCTCCTGGATAGCGAGTTTGTAGCGCTTAAGATTACCCGGCCAACGGGCTCCTTTCGCCGGCTGGAACAGAGCAAAATAGAGCGCATCGAGGTGATTCAGGCGGTCAAAAGTGTTGACCGCAATGCCTGGAGCCACATAGGTTGCAGAGGTCGCAAGGATGTCGTTGAAGGCTGTCTCAAACGCGGTTGCCAATGAAGCGGCGTCGTTAGCCTGAAAGTACTGTCCGCCGCCATTGGAAGCGGCGTCAGAAAGCAGCGTCTGATTGCTCTGGAAGCCCACAGTGTATGTGCGGATGGACTGCGGACCGTCCTGTTCCGTGCTCATGTCGTTATCAAACATGTACTCCGCAATTTCGTCGAGGCAGTTGCCGGAACACGAGCCGACGGTGCTCTCCATGGTGCTTTGATAGTTGGTATCCTGAGTGGGCTGGCCGTCCGTTAACAAAATGATGTTGTTTGGCTGGCACTGGTACTCGATCGGGCTGTCGTATTTGTTTCCATCCATCACATCGGCAACGCTGGAATCACGGATGAACGTATCACCTCCCTGAAAATACCTCATTGCCTCAAAAGTTGTCTCGGAAAGCGGCGTATTTCCGCCCGGCGAGAGCCCATTGATTGCGGTTTTCAATGGTGACCTGACGTCAGCAATCGGTTTGATTGCCGAGAGGAAATAACCACCATCGTTGCCACCAAAATACATGGCCCCGACATTGACGTCTTCCATATCATCCAGAAGATTGCCCATTACCGCCTGAACAACCTCCAGGCGATTGGACGTTCCTTCCGCGATATTGCTCATGCTTCCGGACTTATCGAGAATAAACAGAATGTTGGGCTTGACGATCTTGTCAGCGTCTGTAAAGAAAATCTCGGTATCGTCAGCAACCGCTGTAGAGGTGCCAACCGTCAGGGACATGGAAAGCAGGCCCCACGCGAATCGTTTTATGAAGACCTTCATTGCAGCTCTCCTTCTTGCTGGATAGGATAAATGACCATCAACGCCATCCCACTATCCGAATCCACGAGTACGGTACCGGCTTGGCCAGAAACGCGCCGGTATCCATCTGCACCTACGTCACGCTTGCCAACCTGAACCTTGAATCCACGAGCTGGAAGCAGGCGTGGTTCAGGGCAAAGCTCGCAGCCTTCGGTAACCACACTGAATACCCGTGACGATGAATCTACCATCAACTCGACGGAAGCGGCTTCATAGGCCTCAATCGGGCTATCAATTAACCGCGCATCCTCAAGACTCGCCGCACTGACCGGAGTGATCGCCCAAACGAACATTACCAGTGGTAAACAAAGCATTTTCTTGATCATCTTTTCCTCCAGAGCTGGTCCCAAAACCAACAATCAGTAATATTCGATTCCCTTGAAGACCGTTGAAGTCGCACCGGTCCCTGCCATGGTTGCAGTGCCACTTAACTCATATCGATAACCATCCAGTGCCGTGGAGCTCTCGTTAGCATCCAGTGAGCTGCCGCTACCGGCTATTATTTCGCCGAGGTACCGGGCCTGGTAGGTACCGGCAACGCCGTTCCCGGCGTCAACCGTGAAGTTAACCGAACTGCTCATATTGTCCGCAGATTGCATCGACTCTCTTAGCAAGCTCAAATCATTCCCGATTAACCGCTCCGTCAAGGCACTGGCGGAACTCTCGGCAGCCTGAAATGTCCGATTGGAGTTCTGGGCATTCACGGCCATACGCTCCTGCATCACTGACGTATTCATCCCCGCGACACCGATGAGCGTCAAGACCAACAAAACCACAAGGCTTACGATCAGAACTGCGCCACGCTCCTGGCGACCTGTCTTCAATTCAGTCATAGCTTCTATCCTCTGGCGTTCTATGCACCTATGCTTAATCCCTGTTTCTCAAGGTCACCGTACTGATGAAAGTCCGCCTCAAGCGGGTGTCTTCCGGGTGCGTCACCGGGCCGGCACCACTTGCTTCAGTAATCACTTCGCCTGGCAGCGCATAGCTCGATGTATCGTCCGTGTCCCGAACCTGGTCAGCGTCACTGATCAGCAAGCCGATTCTCAGCGCGACCACGCGAGACATATCGGTGACGTTGTCAGCGGTTTCGTAACGGATATTGTTGGTGGGCAGTATCTCCCCATACTGGATTTGCATGCTCTCGACCCCCTCCACCAGCTCGTCAACCTGGAAGCTTGGCCCGCCGGCAGCGAGCATGTTATTGGCGCCCCTATAGAGAGCAATTATGTCGTTACCCTGAATGTCATCACGCCCGGTATCGGCGACAAAATAAACGTTGGATGAGAACCTCATAATCCGGGCGCTTTCGTTGTACGCCTGCCCCAGATTGTTGCTGGAGTTCACGTTTTGGGCGTGCGCCCAGGTGCCGCTACTTGGGTCGCTCGATATTCGAAAAAGATCCGCGTTCTCGCAATCGGAAATCAGAACAATGTCATTCTGGGTAAACGAATTAATCGCAGTGCCTGCCACCTGAATGTTGGCGTTTACCACGTTCATGTTTCCGGTCACCTCGACGTCAATGGTCTGGCCGCGCTGTATCGAAATCACATCGCTTCCAACGAGGGCATTGGCCTCAATCGGGGTCCCGTCAAACTCGGTGCCATTGGCCCAGTTGCCGTCGGCGACTTCCCAGCCTCTAAGGGTGGTGGAGAAGAAATCTGCCGTAGGGGCGTTATCCGCGATAATCCTCATGGTCACGTCTGCAGGGTCCGCACATCCCTGAAAACCAATCATCCGCATGTCTCGCCCGACGATATCCGTCGCGATCCGACCGGATTCCTGAATCCGCGCAAGAGACGTACTGAGGCGAGCGGTCTGGCTTGAATCCACATAGACCGTGAAAATGCCAAGAATCAGCGTTGCACTCAGGGCAAGCGCGACCATCAATTCAACCAGCGATAAACCGGCCTGCCCTTTTGGGCTATGGGTAATGAACCCCTGAACTTTTTTGGCTCCCATCAAGCACCTCATAATGAGAAATTCAGGAAAAAGGAATTATCACCGGCGATTTGTTCGTTAGCATCGCCTTCTCTGACAACTTCATCCCACTGGACAGAGATCGTAAACATCTCGGTGCCGGCATCGAACTGAATCGAGCCTTGCCCGCCAGGCAAGAGCGTCATGTCGCTTCCGACTCCCTGAATCTGGCGCGCCCACTGAGCCAAATCCACCGTTACCTGTTGCGCCGGCGAACATCCGCCGTTCTGCGTCGCACAAACCGGGAGGTTTGTGGATGCGCCAACGGTCGTGAAGCCGTCATAGGCTCCACCGCCTACAGCCTGGGCCCGATTGGCCCGTATGCGGTCAGCCATGTCATAGGCCAGAATGCTCGCCTGGGTCCGCAAATACGCACCCTGATTGTTTCGCATTCCGTCGACCAGCAAACCGGCGAGGCCCAGAAGCCCTATCGCCAGGATGAACACGGTCACCAGAATTTCAATCAGCGTAAAGCCCTGACTTTTCATGCCTTTCATTTCGCTTCTGTTGGCACCGCGCTTCGGAATAAACGACGTTTTCATCATTGCGCCACTCTCACGGACAGGTGATATTTGCGTTGTTGTGATCGTTCAGTACGCCGTTACCCGAGGTATCTCGCGCCAGACGTGTCTGACCGGACACGCTGACAACAATTGCCCGAGCTGCCGCCGCACCACGGGAATCACATACTGTAATCGTGCCTGCAGCCGATAGACCAATTCCCGGAGGAATCGGGAAGCCATTGCCTGAAAACTGCACAAATGAGCCTCCACCACTGGTAAGGCCAGCGATTCTCATGGTGTTGCCACCTTCTAGGGCCTGGCTGATCCGGAGGAGCTGGTCGTCTCCGGCATCGAGCACGCGATCACCGTCAAGGTCGCGCATCACAATCCAGCCGGTCTCCCACGTGTTTGCACCACTGCATGAAGCGCTGTCAGCACTGGCGCAGACAGTAATCACGCCATCCTGCATTTTGGATGCTTCACTGCGGGCATAGCTCATAAGGCTGGACGCTTCATTTATTTGAGACGTCAGCCGATTATTAAGTACGGTCTCGCGAAAAGACGGAACTGCAAACGATGCAACGATTGCCAGAATGACGATCGTTATAATCAGTTCAAGCAACGTAAAGCCAGAGCTTCGCTGGAATCCGGACATAATTCTTCCCTATTTCTGATTGGTTACAGATTATTTTGAGTCAGGGTGCGAAACCACCCACCTGCGATAAGCGGGAGTCTTAGCATGATAAACGGTCGCTACTTAAGAAGTGAGGTGTAACGGTTCACAAAAAAAAGGGGGGGGGAAATAGGGCAGGATATTGAAAGTCTGGGAAGCTTCCCGAATGAAGCAAGGCCCCATCCGGCAAAGCTCACCTGCCATACGAGGGCAAAAGTCAGGAAACCTCTACCACATCAATCCTGAGCTCTTTGGGCATCGAAAACACAATATTCTCCTCACGCCCGGCAACTTCCTCCGGAACACCACCCCCCAATTCCCTGAGGCGATTGATCACATCGTTCACCAATACTTCGGGCGCAGAGGCACCAGCGGTTACGCCAACTGAGGTCTTTCCCTCAAGCCAGGCAGGATCAATCTGAGATGCCTCATCGATCAGGTAGGCCGGCGTACCCATCCGCTCAGCCAATTCTCGCAACCGGTTGGAATTGGAACTGTTCGGGGAGCCAACCACCAGCATCAGGTCACAGTCTCCGGCGAGCTGCTTCACGGCGTCCTGGCGGTTCTGGGTGGCGTAGCAGATGTCGTCTTTGCGGGGTCCCTGGATTTCGGGGAATTTGGCGCGCAGGGCGTCGATGACTCGGGCGGTGTCGTCCATGGACAGCGTGGTCTGGGTGACATACGAGAGCTTTGTGGGATCAGTCACTTCCAGCTTTGCCACATCTTCCTCGTTTTCCACGAGGTAGATGTCACCGCCATTGCGGTGGTCATATTGCCCCATAGTGCCTTCCACTTCCGGGTGGCCATGGTGGCCGATCAGGATGCATTCCCGGCCGTCGCGGCTGTAGCGCATCACTTCCAGGTGGACCTTGGTGACCAGCGGGCAGGTGGCGTCAAAGACTTTCAGGCCGCGGCGGGCGGCTTCGTTTTGTACCGCCTGGGAGACGCCGTGGGCGCTGAAGATGACGAGCTTGTCGTCCGGGACTTCGTCCAGTTCGTCAACGAAGATGGCGCCGCGGTTGCGGAGGTTGTCCACCACGAATTTGTTATGCACGACTTCGTGACGCACGTAGATCGGAGCGCCAAAGACATCCAGGGCGCGATTGACGATTTCGATGGCACGGTCAACACCGGCACAGAAGCCACGGGGGTTTGCGAGTCTGATTTGCATTATCTTGCCACTATTTCCGGACGAAGGACTTTGGAGCATTGCGACCGCGGGCTACGGGGAAGAACCTGCCGGGACACGCTGTGAATACGTCCCTGTACGCTTGACTGCAGCATCCATGCTGCAGACAGTCCCGGCAGGCTCTTCCCCGCACCCCGCTAGTTCAGAGTATGACGCTCAGCTATTTCTTTTTAATGGGTCGCCCCTGCGGGCTCCACATCAATAATCTGTACTTCGAAGGTCAGTGTACGCCCTGCCAGGGGGTGATTGAAATCCACCTCCACTTCATCGCCTTCCACCCGGCTGACAACGCCCGGCAGTTCGCTCTGGCGGGCATCCGCGAAGGAGATCATCACGCCCGGCTCCAGCACCATATCTGGGCTGAACTCGTGGCGCTTGAACGTCTGCACGTTGTTGGGGTTGTGCTGACCAAAGGCTTTTTCCGGGGGCACTTGATAGCTTTCCCGGTCGCCGGCCTTCATGCCCATCAGGTAGGCTTCGAAATTCTCCGGCAGGTTTTCATCGCCGATTTCGAGGGTGGCCGGCTCTTTCTCAAAGGTGGAATCGATCACTTCACCATCCGGAAACTTCAGGGCGAAATGCAGTTTGACCCGGGTACCCTTGTCGACAGGCAGTTCATTCATAAGAGTTACTCGCTCCTTTCAGCATCCCCACCAGAATCGGTGGGTTTGCGGAACATATCGAGAATCATCATGGCAGCACCGATGGTGATGGCGGTGTCGGCCAGGTTAAAGGCGGGAAAGTGCCAGTCCTGCCAGTACAAATGCAGGAAGTCGACGACATAGCCGTGCACCACCCGGTCGTAGACATTACCCAGGGCGCCACCGAGTATGAGCACGATGGCAACGGCGGTCCAGGTTTCATGGCGCTTCAGGTTTTTCAGCCAGTAGATCAGCACAACACTGACCACCAGGGCCAGGGTTACGAAAAACCAGCGTTGCCAGCCCGCGGCTTCGGCCAGGAAGCTGAACGCGGCGCCGGTATTGTGGAGCAGGGTCAGGTTGAACATGGGGATGACCGGAACCGGATCGCCGTAGGTCAGCATGGCCGTGGCCATGGCCTTGGTGCCGAGATCGAGGATGATCACAAGCACCGCCAGCCACAGCCACTTGAGTTTGCTTCCGGCGACCTGTTCAGGCATGGCAGCGTCCATCAGGCGTAAGCGCGGGCTTCACCGGGCCCTTCCACGTTGGTCACGCAACGACCACAGAGGTCCTCGTACCTGGCGTTACGGCCGACATCTTCCCGGTGATGCCAGCAACGCTCGCACTTGGTGTGGGTAGCCGGAGTCACCTTCACCCGGAGGCCTTCGTGGGAAGTCATCTCGGCGTCGCCCGCCTCGGAGACCGGCTTCACGGTGGCCTCAGACGTGATCAGGACGAAACGCAGTTCCTCACCAAGGTGTTTGAGCTCTGCCGCCAGATCACCTTCGCAGTAAAGGGTGACTTCCGCACTCAGGGAGCCCTTGATCTCTCCACGCGCCCGGGCCTCCTCCAGCCGTTTGTTGACGGCTTCCTTGACGCTGTAGATCTCGCGCCAGTAGTCGCGACCAAGCTCGGCGTTTTCCGGCAGTGCGGTCAGGCCTTCGTACCAGGTTTCGTAGAATACGGTATCGCCCCGCTTGCCCGGCAGGTGCTGCCAGATTTCATCGGCGGTGAAGCTCAGGATCGGGGCAATCCATCGAACCAGGGCCTCGGCTACGTGATAGAGAGCCGTCTGGCAGGAGCGACGGGCCAGGCTGTCGGCCTGGGTGGTGTACTGGCGGTCCTTGATGATATCGAGGTAAAAGCCGCCCAGGGTCGCCTCGCAGAAGTTGTAGACCTTCTGGTAGATCCGCAGGAAGGCATAGTTGCCGTAATCCTCATGGAGCTCTTCTTGCAACTGCAGGGCACGATCCACCATCCAGCGGTCCAGGGCGATCATGTCCTCCGGTGCCACCATGTGCTGTTCCGGATCGAAACCGGTCAGGTTGCTCAGCAGGAAGCGGGAGGTGTTCCGGATCCGGCGGTAACCATCGGCGGTCTGGCGCAGGATGTCCTTCGAGACGGTCATTTCACCGCTGTAGTCCGTCGCCGCCACCCACAGCCGCAGGATGTCAGCACCCAGCTCGTTCATGACTTCCTGGGGCGCGATCACGTTACCCAGGGATTTGGACATCTTGTGGCCCTTACCATCGACGGTAAAGCCGTGGGTCAGAACCTGCTTGTAAGGCGCCACACCGTTCATGGCGATGGAGGTTTTCAGGGACGACTGGAACCAGCCACGGTGCTGATCTGAACCTTCCAGGTACATATCCGCCGGGAACTGGCCCAGTTCCTCGCGAACCCGCAGCACCGATTCGTGGGTCACGCCGGAGTCGAACCAGACATCGAGGGTATCGGTCACCTTCTCGTACTGCTCGGCATCGCTGCCCAGCAGCGCGGACGCATCCAGCTCGTACCAGGCGTCGATACCGCCCTCCTCAATCTGCTGGGCCACCTTCTCGATCAGGTTCTGGGTGTCCGGATGCAGTTCCTGTGTCTCCTTGTGGATAAACAGGGTGATGGGTACGCCCCAGGTGCGCTGCCGGGAGATGCACCAGTCCGGAGACTGGTTGAACATGGCTTCGATGCGATTCTTGCCCCAGGATGGCACCCAGCGCACGCCCTTGATCGCTTCCAGAGCGTCGGCGCGGAGGTGTTCCTTGTCCATGCTGATAAACCACTGGGGAGTCGCCCGGTAGATCAGCGGGGTCTTGGTGCGCCAGCAGTGCGGGTAGCTGTGACGGAACTTCTCCGAACGGACCAGCTTGCCTTCGCGCTCAAGCGCGCCGCAAACCGGCTCATCGGCCTTGTAAACGTGCACGCCAGCCAGTTCACCGGCCGCCGAGGTGTAGGTGCCGTCGGCCTGAACCAGGTTGATGGTGCCGATGTTGTAGGCCTTGCCTACTTCAAAGTCTTCCATACCGTGATCCGGCGCGGTATGGACAGCACCGGTACCGGCGTCGGTGGATACGTGCTCCCCCAGGATGACCGGCACCTGCCTGTCGTAAATCGGATGCTGGAGCACCAGGTGCTCCAGTGCGGCGCCGGAACAGGTCGCCAGCACTTCATAGTCTTCCACCTGCCAGCGGGCCATGACGCCTTCCACCATCTCGGCAGCCAGGATCATGCGCTCCGGCCCCTGCCCGACGTCGGTCTGGACCAGCGCATAGTCCAGCTCGGCATTCACGGACACGGCCTGGTTGGCCGGAATGGTCCAGGGGGTGGTGGTCCAGATGACGACAGACACATCGCCTTCGCCCCTATCAGTGCCAAACAGTGAGAGCGCTTTTGGCTGATCAACGGCGGTGAAGCGGACGTCAATCTGGGTAGAGGTTTTGTCCTGGTACTCAACTTCGGCCTCTGCCAGTGCGGACTGACCCACCACACTCCAGTAAACCGGCTTATAGCCACGAACCAGGTGACCTTTGGCTACGATCTTGCCCAGGGCGCGAACGATCCCGGCTTCCACCTTGGGATCCATGGTCAGATAGGGCTTGTCCCACTCACCCATCACACCCAGGCGAATGAAGTCTTCCTTCTGACCGGCGATCTGTTTGGTGGCATAGTCACGGCAGGCTTGGCGGAAGGTCTTGTAATCCACCTTCACGCCTGCCTTGCCGATCTCCTGCTCCACCTTGTGTTCGATGGGCAGGCCATGGCAGTCCCAACCCGGCACATAGGGCGCGTCGTAGCCCATGAAGCCTTGAGACTTGACGATCATGTCCTTGAGAATCTTGTTGACCGCATGACCTATGTGAATGCTGCCGTTGGCGTAGGGAGGACCATCGTGGAGAATGAACTTGTCCCGCCCCTCACGCTGCTTGCGCAGGTTGCCGTAGACGTCGAGATCCTGCCAGCGCTTGAGCATTTCCGGCTCGCGCCTGGCCAGGTTACCGCGCATGGGAAAGGCGGTTTCCGGCAGATTCAGGGTGTGCTTGTAGTCGCTCATGTTTGTGTGCGTACTCTTTTGGTCTTGGTCAGTGTTGGTCAGTCTTTTATTCGTTGGGGCGCAGCCGGGCGTTTCAATGCGCGCTTTTTACAGTGCCGTGCTCCGAAATCCACGCACGGGCGTGCTCGAAATCCCGGGTAATCTGTTCTTTCAGTTCATCCACGGAAGCGAACTTTTCCTCGTCCCGCAGGCCGTGGCGGAACACGACTTCCAGGTGCTGGCCATAAAGTGTGCCAGCAAAGTCAAACAGGTGCACTTCCAGGGACGGCTGCTTGCCATCCACGGTCGGCCGCAGGCCTATGTTGGCAACGCCATCGTACACGGCGCCATCGTCCAGTGTGGCCGCCACCACATACACCCCTTGCAGCGCTGGTAGCCGGTGCAACAGGATGTTCGCCGTTGGCGCCCCGATCTGGCGCCCCAGTTGCCTGCCATATACCACCCTGCCCCGGATGCGGTATGGATGTCCGAGCAGCGCCTCTGCCTGCTCCAGGCCGTTCACCGTGAGCAGTTCCCGCACACGGGTGCTGCTCACCCGCTCGCCATCAACCGTTACCGTGCGGGTATTCTCAACCGTGAACCCTGCATCCTTGCCTACTTTCTTTAGAAGGGCGAAATCCCCGGCCCGGTCGCAGCCAAAGCGGAAATCGTCCCCCACCACCAGGTGCCGGACGGCCAGCCCCTGAATCAGGATGTCTTCGATAAAGCCCATGGCAGAGTAACTGCGGAAGGCCTGATTGAAGCGCAGGCACAGCACGATATCGATGCCCTCGGCCAACAGGGCCTCAAATTTCTGCCGGAACCCCATCAACCTTGGCGGCGCCTCGCTACCCTGGAAAAACTCCCGGGGCTGGGGCTCGAAAATCATGACCATGGAAGGCACGCCAAGGGCTTCGGCCTTGCTCCTGACCTGATCAATAATGGTCTTGTGGCCCAGATGCACACCGTCAAAATTACCGATGGTGGCGACACACCCGTTGGCGAGTGGAGAATCCTCCCGCCGGGACAGCTTTTTCAGGTTGGTCAGGCCCCGGATCAGACGCATGTAATGCGAACCTTCAATTGCCAGCTAGCTTTCAGCGCTACCCTTGTTACCGCAACGCTGGTGAGAAAACGCGCGATTATACCTTACCTCTGGCGGAAATGTCTTACCCGAACCCCGGCCAGCGCCAGGGCAACAAAGTAAATGGCCACACCGGCACCCACCAATATCGCCATATCCGCCGCCCGCTGATAACCGCCGTTTGCCAGCCACACTGCCACCGGCGCCTTGAGCCACAAAATAACGGCAGCCAACGCACCATTGGCGAATAGAACCTGCAGCAGGAAACGGGGCCAGCCGGGCTGGCTCTGCCAGGCTCCTTCCTTGCGCAACCCTCGCCACAGCAGATATCCATTCAGCCAGGCCGACAGGGAGGTTGCCAATGCCAGTCCGGCATGCGCCAGCGGAAAAATCAGTATCAGGTTGAACACCATGTTCGCCACCATGGCGATAACACCGATCTTGACCGGCGTTTTAGTGTCCTCGCGGGCAAAGAAACCCGGAGCCAGCACTTTAATTAGCATGAACGCAAGCAACCCCGCGGAATAGGCCCGCAGGCTCTGGGCCGACATGGCCACATCCCGGTCGGCCACTTCGCCGTAGTGAAACAGGGTGGCAATCAGCGGCTCCGCCAGCAAGACGAGGGCCAGCGCCGCCGGCAAACCAATCAACAGGACCGCACGGACTGCCCAGTCCAGGGTGGCCGCAAACTGGTCAGCCGATGCCGCCGCATGCTTGCGGGACAGGCTTGGAAGAATCACCGTGGCAATGGCAATGCCAAAAACACCAAGAGGCAGTTCCGCAAGCCGGTCGGAGTAATACAACCAGGAGACACTGCCGGTCTGAAGAAAGGAAGCCAGCACGGTATCAAGCAGCAGATTGATCTGGCTGACCGATACCCCGAACAGGGCGGGCGCCATCAATTTAAGAATCCGGCTGACACCTTCGTGGCGATAATCGACTCGAGGCCTGGGCAACAGGCCGAGGCGCATCAGAAAAGGCAGCTGGAAGAACAACTGCAGGGCACCGGCAATGAACACCCCCCAGGCCAGCGCCATCACCGGCTCGTCCATCAGCGGCGTCAGCCAGATCGCCGCCGCAATCATGGCCAGGTTCAGAAGAACCGGGGTAAACGCCGGCACAGCGAACCGGTCGTAGCTGTTCAGTATGCCGCCGGCAAAGGCGGTCAGGGAGATCAGCAATAAATAGGGGAAGGTGATGCGCAGCATCTCGCTGGTCAGGGCAAACTTCACGTCATCATCAAGAAACCCCGGCGCAAAAACTGCCGTCAACACCGGCGCTCCCAGGATCGCCACCAGTGTTACACCCAGCAACACCAGACCCAGTGAACCGGCCACAGCATTGACCAGCCGCTGCACGTCGGAGTGGGACTGATTTTCCCGGTAGGACGACAACACTGGAACGAAGGCCTGGGAAAAAGCGCCCTCGGCAAACAGCCGGCGCAGAAAGTTGGGAATCTTGAAGGCGACAAAAAAAGCATCCGCCCCGGCACCGGCGCCAAAATAGCGGGCAATCACCATGTCCCGGACCAGGCCAAGCACCCGGGACAGCATGGTCATAATGCCCACAAGTCCCGACGACCTGAGCAGGCCAGGCGCTTTAGGCAATTGCTTTTGCTCAGGAGGCGATTCAGGTTCCGAAGACATGCGGGCTCTGGTCTGGCATTGTGGAAATAGACAAGTGGCCGCGAGTTTACCACAGGCCTTCTGTGTCAGGGCATGAAATGGGTTTTGGCCTTGACATTTCGAGGTTTGAGCGGCATAGTTCCGCGTCATTTATTTCGACGCGCTGGTTTTGGCGCGCCCGCGATGTAACGAATCATTCAGCAACGAATTTGAGATTTTCAGGAGTTTTACGGTGG
>Ga0208300_100404_pt1 | contig 33027 bp, 25 predicted proteins | sample 23_taG_FD_184096 | JGI IMG/M metagenome (GOLD analysis project Ga0208300, IMG submission 184096) | Marine viral communities from Cariaco Basin, Caribbean Sea - 23_WHOI_OMZ (SPAdes) (version 2) | ecosystem: Environmental > Aquatic > Marine > Oceanic | place: Caribbean Sea: Cariaco Basin...
TCCATGAGTACATTCATTATTACAACAATGAGCGTATTCAATTGAAACTAAAAGGACTGAGTCCTGTGCAATACAGAATTCAGTCCTTGGGGTAAACTAAACCGTCCAAGTTTTGGGGGTCAGTTCAGCAAAAGGGGCTTTTTAGTGGTAATAAATACACTGATAATAGAGAGTATATTTACAAACCGAATATAACAACCGAAGTGCCGCCGTAAGATGGTGACCCATGAACCGTGAAGTTCAGGGCGGATGCGTCACTACCTCGGCAGGTTTCCTGATACACCGCAAGCGGTGCAGGCATACACAATGAGGTAATAGGTACCACATCCTAGTAAAGCATTATCGGCTCAGGGAATAAACATCTACTAGCCAACACTTCAGAATATAAATATCTTAACCAATGAAGTTGGTGATTGCAAGTACGATTTACAGAATGATACGCGGCTTTAACCGTGAGTAGGATGAACTGTCAGTGAATAAATATGTTTATAAGAAACAAATGTTTAATGGCTTAATAGGTCAATTTTTCAGCTATTTCAAGATGTGTGTTAATATAGAGAGCTTTCAACATCCTAACACAGCATTATAGGCGTTCATTCACTTGAGGAGCGGGAATCCATGTCCAACAACCAACAACAGTCAGAGTTTATCGATAATAGTCAGGCCCATCTCAATAATAAGCAAGATAGTGAGAAAAATAAAAAAGTGCCGCATGTCTTAATGATATTAGATGGTTTTGGACATCGTGAAGACGATAAGGATAATGCCATTGCAGCGGCTAACATGCCAAATTTGGATAAAATTTACCAACAGTATGCGCATGGGTTGATATCTGCTTCAGGAGAAGACGTTGGATTGCCTGATGGACAGTTTGGTAATTCAGAAGTGGGCCACATGAACTTGGGTGCGGGCCGTGTGCTTTACCAGGACTCAACTCGTATATCTAATGAGCTGGCTAATCGTGATTTTTATAAAAACGACGCATTGGTTAACGCTGTAAAAGCGGCAAACGAGCTTGGCGGCAACGTACATATTATGGGGCTGCTATCAGATGGTGGCGTGCATTCACATCAAGATCATATCGAAGCCATGTGCCATTCAGCATTGGTACACGGCGCCAAAAACGTCTTTGTACACTGCTTTTTAGATGGTCGCGACACCCCGCCAAAATCCGCTGATAAGTATATCAATCGCCTACGCACGCATATTAATAAGCTGAATGCGCATTATGAAAATGGACACGTGCAGATTGCCAGTATTATTGGACGCTATTATGCGATGGATCGTGACAATCGTTGGGATCGGGTACAAAAAGCGTATGAGCTCATCACTGAAGGAAAGGCGGATCGTCTATCAACCCGAGCTGATGGAGCAGTACAAGCAGCATACAAAGCGCGCGAAACTGATGAGTTTATCAATCCTACGACCGTGATTGGTCGTGATGAGGTGCCATATACCGTTGATGATAATGACGCTCTAATTTTTATGAACTTTCGTGCAGATCGCGCCCGTGAGCTGGCTCAAGCTTTCGTACTACCAGATCATGAATTTTCTGGGTTTGCCCGCCATAAGCAGCCCAAACTTGCCGCTTTTGTGATGCTAACGAAATATTCCGATGTTTTGGCTAATAATCCTAAAACCAGCATCGCTTATTATCCAACGTCGTTATCCAATACGCTTGGCGAGTACTTGCAAGATCAGGGTAAAACCCAACTGCGTATCGCTGAAACAGAAAAGTACGCCCACGTGACGTTTTTCTTTAGTGGCGGCCGTGAAGAAGAGTACAAAGGTGAAACACGTATTCTAGTGCCCTCGCCAGACGTCGCTACTTATGATTTGCAGCCTGAAATGAGCGCACCTGAAGTGACCGATAAGCTAGTTGCTGCCATTGAGTCGGGCAAGTATGATGTGCTGGTCGTGAACTACGCCAATGGTGACATGGTCGGGCATACTGGTGTATTTGACGCTGCTGTGCAAGCGGTAGAGGCATTAGACGTTTGTATTGGTCGCGTAGAGGCAGCAGTACGTGCAGCGGGGGGTGATATGCTTATTACAGCAGATCATGGTAACTGTGAGCAGATGCAAGACTATGAAAGTGGACAGGTCCATACTCAGCACACTACTGAACACGTCCCACTGATTTATATTGGTGAAAAAGCGTTACAAGTGCGGAGTGGTGGTAAGCTGAGCGATGTCGCACCGACTATTTTGACATTGATGGATGTCGAAATCCCATCTGAAATGACAGGTGAGAGTCTGTTGTTACCAGCATCGTAGGTCAAGCACGCTCGTGTTTTTGCGGTGGCTACGCGATGACTGTGTGGTTATTATGCGATAATTATATGTGAACGCTTAGCTGTGAACGCTACTAGAAATTATAAAAAAGGGAAGGGTACTGGTTATCCTTCCCTTTTTTGCGATGTTTTTTGCTTCATTTATAGCAAACCCAACATTTTAAGTAGCAAAAAAACAAAGGGAGAGCCGTATCTAGTCGCCTAAACCGGTTTGACAAAGTCGAACAGACTTTGGGGACTCATATTGATACCCTTGATGCTATCTTATAAGGTAATATTCATAAACGTATCGATAATAACAATTTTACGTATTCTACTATTAAATGAGTTCTCTTATGCATCCTCACTATTTCATTCGCTCATCAAGATCTAAGCGAGCATTAATGATAGGGTTATTCGGGTTGGCTGCTGCTAACATGCACGCCCAAGCAGCAGAAGCACCGGCCAACACGACCAGTCCCACGGCAAGCCTACAACTGATTAGCCTAAACGCTGATGAGACAGCCGTTAAAGACGACATGGATAACTTGTCGGATATCGCTGATATGTTAGATGCGGCAGATGCGTCTGATGATTCGATAGACAGTGTGGCAGATGAGAGCGCTTTAACGGACGAAATGGGTGATATCGATACAGCCATTCCCCCTGAGGTCGGCCAAGTATCATTAAATGCTATTTCACCAGAGACGCTCAAGACGTTTGTCGCAGTGGTGGATTTGGTCCGCCGTGAATACGTGGATGCGGTCAATGATGAAGAGTTGTTCAACAACGCAATGAGTGGCATGCTCACAAAGCTCGACAGTCATGCGGAATTTTTGGATGCTGAGGCGTATGACAACCTGCGTGCTTTTACAGAAGGGGATGTGGGCGATATTGGTATCAAGGTCGCTTATCAGCCAGCAGCTGGCTATTGGGTCATTACAGAGGTTGTCAATGACTCACCTGCGGATAAAAAAGGCATCGCGGTTGGCGACTATCTGCATCAAGTGGCTGAGTTTAAACTAGATGAAGATAAAGAAAGCAATGATATTGAACAACTTTTAACAGGGATTGCTGGCACGCAGGTGGACATCGTGACTTCTAAGGCTGGTCGCCGTAAACATACCACCACTTTACAGCGAAACAACAGCCATCCTCAAATCGTTGAGGCAAAGTTGGTGGATGGCATTGCCGTGGTCAAATTACCTGCGTTTCAAAACAACAGCCGTGAAAAACTACTGGAAAGCTTAATTAATCTAGAAGCCCCTGTCTCAGGTATCTTGTTGGACATGCGTGATAATCCAGGCGGTGTACTGACATCAGCGGTGAGCGTTGCCAGTTTGTTTATGAGCGATACCGATGTGGTACAAGTAAAAAGTCGGCAAAGTAAATCACGCACGCTATCGACTCAAGGCAAGGCGCTACTCGAGTCATTGCCAGTAGTTGTCTTACAAAATCGTTATTCGGCATCAGCAGCAGAGGTTTTGGCCAGCAGCTTACAAGCACAAAAGCGCGCCACTATCGTGGGTGAGGTCAGCTATGGCAAAGGGTCTGTACAGTCAGTCATACCGTTGAATGACGAGCAAGCCGTCAAGCTAACCGTCGCCAACTATATGACCGCCTCAGGTGGCAAAATAGATGGAATCGGGGTAGCGCCTGATATGATGTTACAAGGCAGTGAGAGTACATGGGAGCAGCAAGCGCTCGACTTACTAAAAGAGCGAGCGCTTGAGTCGGGCGTACGTTTTGTCCGAAAGCCTGTTGAAAAAAGTCAGGCGATAGCAGACAACGTGACTAAACTGTGACTAAGTAGCCGTCATTTAACCGTACGTCATGAAGTGACATGTTTTAACTTACTCTTCAGACTGATCTTCAGCGATTTCCAACTTTTTCATGCGATAGCGTAAAGAGCGAAAAGTCGTTCCCAGTAGTTTGGCTGCTTGGGTTTTGTTCCAGTCAGTTTTTTTAAGCGCGGTAATAATCAGCTGTTTTTCTTGTTCTTGTAGGTGATGCTCGAGTCCGCGCAGGGGCAATTGATCGTCAACCTTTTTGCTTGGGACGCCTTTTTCTTCCCCTTCTGTCTGAGTGAGGTGAGGCGTGGTGGGCGCTTGAACACTGTGCCCGGTTGCGTTATTTGGCGCTTCTACTTGGCTACTGGTTGGCCGCTGTATCATGGAAGGATAGTGCTGAGTATTCGTGCGATAAGGGTGTAAGTTAGTCGTTACTGGCTTAGGGTTTATCCCTGTTACACGCTCTGTAGACTGAACGGTTGTTTCTTGGTTTTCTGTCGATTGAGTAGCAATCAGGTCGGCGGCTTTAGGATCAGAGCGTTGCATCTTATTAAGGCTGTTCTCTTCACTTTGGCCTTGGGACTCGGCAAGTTGATGGCTTATGTCTGTTTCAAGATCGGGAAGGCCCAAATGACTCACCTCAATGAGTGACGTTTCTGCTAAGGTCACTGCACGCTCCAGCACATTACGCAGCTCACGGACATTGCCCGCAAAATTATGGTGTTGCAAGCGCTCGCGGGCGGAGACCGTCAATGCCGGCGGGGTGTCTAACTGCCATTCGTGAGTGATCATTGACAAAAAATGCTCGGCCAAAACAGGAATGTCGTCACGACGTGCATTAAGCGTGGGCAGCTTCAGTTCGATCACATTGATACGATAGTACAAATCCTGCCTAAACGTACCATCCTGCACCAACTGGTTCAGATTTTTATGGGTTGCAGATAAGATACGCACATCGACTGGTGTCTCTTTGGTATCTCCAATGGCTCTCACCGTCTTTTCTTGGATAGCGCGTAAGAGTTTTACTTGCATTGCCAAAGGTAAGTCGGCCACCTCGTCCAAAAATAACGTCCCACCATTGGCCTGCTGAAACAGTCCTTGCTTGTCAGCGACAGCACCAGTAAAGCTACCTTTTTTGTGACCAAAAAACTCTGATTCCATCAGCTCCGAGGGGATTGCCCCGCAGTTCACCGGAACAAAGCTACCATCTCTGCGCGGGCTTAAATCGTGAATCAGACTGGCAACGACTTCCTTACCTGTACCTGAAGCCCCAGATAAAAACACAGGCGCCTGAGAGCGGGCGAGTTTGAGAATGGTATTTTTGATAGGAAGCATCACGGCTGAATCGCCGATCAGCCGACTGTCTAACATTTTTTGCTCAGGTGAGCATTCTGGCGTGGATTTCGCGACGTTGTCTTGCTGTATGACTTTTAGGGCATTTTCTACCAACTGACGTAGGCGTGGTAGCTCAAGTGGCTTATTAACGAAGTCAAAAGCCCCAAGCTTTAGCGCTTCAATGGCCAGATCCATACTGCCATAGGCAGTGATAACGGCTATAGGCGTACTAGAGCTATTGCTGATTTCTTTGACCAACTCCAGTCCTGATCCATCAGGTAGCTTTAAATCGGTTAGGCAAAAATCGTAACTGTTTTCGTGCCAGTACGACCTTGCCTGCGCCAATGTATAAGCCACATCACTTTTGATGCCCATTTTGGTCAAGGTGATTTGCATTAATCGGCACAAATCCACTTCGTCATCAACGACTAGCGCGGTTGTTGTCATACATTATCTCATCGTATTCATTAGCTATAAAATAGTAAACGACCACTATGCCCTAACGACAAAGTACTCGATATAGAGCGGATTTAATACTTAAAAAACACCTTTATTAGCATGATTTTCAACATTATTTGTATTCTTATCAGAGTGAACAGCAGGAGCTATCAAGCGAAAGCAGGTTTTTTCATGTTCTGGAATGTAGAGCAAACGCGCTTGATTGGCTTCACAAAATGCTTGTGATAAATACAGTCCTAACCCTGTACCTGCTTGATCTGTAGTAAAAAACGGATTAAATAAATGGGGTAAATCCTCGAGGCGCACGCCAGTACCACTGTCCAATATATCAATTATAACATCGTTATCAGCACAATAAATTTCGATTTCCACATAAGCATGAGGGTGGGCGTAGCTACTATAACGTAAGCCATTATTGATTAAGTTGATTAAAACTTGTTCCAATTGATGCGTGTCGAATGAGATGGTGGGGTTTGTTGTTAGTCGTAAAAAAACATCATGTCCTTGAAAATAGTTCTCTAAAAATATTGGCATCCATTCAGTCAATACTATCGACTGCTGATTTGCTGTTTGCTGGCGGGACAGTTTTAAAACATCTTCAATGATACGGTTTACGCGCTTTGTTTGCGAAAAGATCATTTGATAAAGCTCATGATTACCTGTCGCATCACTTTCTGTAACCTCCTCCATCAACAGCTGGCTGGCTTGCGATATAGCAGCCAAAGGGTTTCTAATTTCATGGGCAATACTGGCCGTTAATTGTCCCAAAGAAGCCAGTTTTAACTGTTGGGCACTGGCTTGTTCGCGGCGTAAATCTTCTAGTATTAGTAATTTACTGTCATCTTTTAACGGAATGATTTGTACCCGTAGTTTATCGAGCACAGAGGCGTTTGTCCCTGCGGGCAAGTCATAAGTAAAGGTGCGGGACTGACCAGCTGCTACTGATAAGCAGGCTTTGAACAGCTGCGCATGTTGTTTGTTGAGTTGTTGTTGAAAGTTAAATAGACGCGCATTGCGGTGGTTGTTCTGCGCATTTTTTGTGTCAAAAGGGGAGACGTGAGGCAACGATACTGATGGATTATGTGAGATGCTGAGTAATTGATGAGCCGCAAGGTTTGCTAAGACGATCTGCTGTTTGTCGATGACAATGACGCCATTGACCATTTGCGTAATGACTTCTTGATTGATGACATGTAGGCGCTCGACTTCTTTCGCGCTCTTCGCTGCTACTTTTTCAAGTTGGACTAAACGCTGAGAAAGAGACCAGCTCAAACCGCCCACTGCTAAAAAACTGGCTGACATGAGCAAAGCATCACCCAAATTGGCCAAGTTCATACTATTGGCAATGGCATAAAAAAATTGCTGATAAATGACAAAAATAATAGCGAGTAGCGTGATAACTAACGCTTGAGAGCCATGGAGCAACATAAAGCTCGCTGCGACCACCACCATATAAAGCATGGTCAGTTGTAAATCAGGCGCACCCGCCGTATACAGCAATAGGCTTAGGATAATGACATCTAAAGCCAGTCCAAAAGCCAGTTGCCGCCGCATCTGTTGATTAACGACATAAAACAACCCCAGTAAAATGAGGCTAAGCAGGACATAAAAGCTAAGGGCAGTTTGTTGCAAGAAACTTGGTAGAGAAAGGCTATTATCAGCGTGAGCCGTGATATACACCATCAGCAGAGAGAACAGGCTAACGATGAAGCGGTAACTGCTGTAAATAAGCCCTAATCTGCGTAGTTGTGACAAAGATAGCGTATCATCGCGATGCAAATAATGAGTAATGGCAGAGACGAGGCGAGTGGCAGACTTCATAAAGTGACCGTAAGAAAAGAAGGGTGGCTAACTAAATAGTTTACGGTTGAATCAGACCATGACGGATTGCCAGATGCGTCAGTTTAACATCACTATCCACCCCGACTTTCTCGTAAATACGATAGCGATAGGTATTGATGGTTTTGACACTGACAAACAGCTGATCTGCTATTTGCTGCGGACTTTGACAGTTGACGACCATCATTGCCACCTGCTTTTCGCGATCACTTAATAAGTCAAAAGGTGAGCTGGCATTATCTGACAGTAAAACATCAGCCAACTGTTCAGCGACATCTTGACTAAAATAACGACTCCCTTGATAGACTTTTTTGATCGCTCTTATCATCTCATCAAGTGGCGTGCCCTTGGTGATATAACCATTGACGCCCGCTTTTATGAGCATGGAAGGATAAGGCTGCGCTGACATACTGCTGACGGCCAATATTTTGATACCCAGATCAAGCTGGATTAAACGTTTGGTTGCTTCAAGCCCCCCAATATTGGGCATGTTGACGTCAAGTAAAATCACATCAGGACGCAGTTGTTTGGCCATCTTAATAGCCATATCACCGCTGTCTGCTTCGCCGACCACTTCTATGTCAGCGCTATCTGACAACATACGACTAATACCCATTCGTACCAAATCATGATCATCTACTACTAGTACTTTAATCATAACTATACTCTTTACTATTTGTCAGAATGAAGGTTTTTATTCACGTTAAACGACAAGGAAACCTAAAGCATCTGCTGATTTTTTATTGTTTGAAAACGTAAAATACGGCTAAGATATTATATAGACATTTCTATCTAATATAGCAAAAGACGGATGATTAGCCATCCAAAGTTAACTTATATTGCTGAAATGTGAATAGATGTTTCTATAATATAAAGTGGTTGTAGCAAAATTTGAATTAGGCCAAAATTAAACCTTAAATTCGCTGGATAAATTAAACTTAAATTCAAACCATGATACACTAAAAATACAAAAACTCTATACGAGTACTTACAAACACATCCATAGACGCTATGTACGTTCTTGGCGCCAAACACCCTAAATGGCGTGATAACGGAAGCAGGAGGCATAATGAAGCACCTACCATTAACCAAACAGCAATTAGTCGTTGCTATGATTTCATTGAGTTTGGGCAGTGTTGCACAAGCCGCACTTACTATTAATGGTAGCACTGATAGTGGTTCTAGTGCTCGTGTGAGTTGGGGCGGGGCAGATAGCTTGTCTGAAGCGCGCAACATCATGTACAAGTCGACTGGCTCTACTATTAAGCAAGTCGATAGCGGCTATGGTACGACCAATATCACCAATACCAATAGCTTCGGTAGTAGTAATCGCTATAATACGACTTATCGCGGTGCATTTGGTAGTAGCGATATGATTCCGATCAGCACGGACTCGCGTAGTGTGGCGGTAATCGATGCGGAAACGGGCGAGTCTATTTATGAGAAAGACGCTGATATTGCGCGTCCGATGGCCAGTATTAGTAAATTAATGACCGCCATGGTGGTATTAGATGCAGGTCTTGATATGCGCGAAGAGATTACGCTGGATCCAGAAGATTTTGTCGGTCCAAAGCGCGCAAGCTCACGGTTAAAAGCAGGCGATCGTTTAAATCGAGCTGAAATGCTATTGATGGCGTTAATGAAGTCAGAGAACCCAGCAGCCAAGAGCTTAGCGCGTAACTATCCAGGTGGTTATAGCGCCTTTATACGGGCGATGAATCGCAAAGCTCAAGACTTAGGCATGACCACGGCTTTCTTTGGTGATCCCACGGGTCTTGATAAGCGCAATGTTGCTTCATCAAATGACCTTGTAAAAATGGTACGTGCGGCTGGTAATTATGACGTGATTCGTCGTTTTTCTACGACGAAGAGCTATGACTTTTTTGTATCAAATTACTCCAGTGGCAACCGTACGTATAAAGCCAATAACACGAGTAGCTTAGTGCGTGCTGGCGACTATCCAATTGGCATCTCAAAAACAGGTTTTATTAATGAAGCGGGCCGTTGCGTCGTCATGGAAACGCGCGTCAATAATCGTCCAGCCATCATTGTCATCTTAGGGGCAAACAGCTCAGCCACGCGTTGGGGCGATGCTAAAAACATTCTGAACAGTTTAGCGACTCGCCGCACAGTGTAAACTTGCTGGCTAAGTATTTATAAAACCCAAGCACTTATAAACAAAGACTTATAAAAAAGTAAGCATTAATAAAAAAGGCTGTTATATCCTATAACGGCCTTTTTATTGTCTTGAGACTAGGGGTACATGACATGATTCAAGCATCGAATTTTTCTATGCCGCAGCTATACTTACTGACCAATGACGATGAGTTTGGACTTTTATATCAAAAGTTAGAGGCGGCACTGGCTACAGGGTTGATTGCGCTATTACAAATTCGTCGTAAGCAGACATTGGCGTGCCCTGACGGTGAGTTAAAACTTTACGAAGAAGCCTCCAAGATCGTGGCTTTGGCCAAAGCTCATCACGTGGCAGTTGTTATCAATGATGATATTGGTTTGGCGGCAAAGCTTGGCGTTGGGGTACATCTTGGTCAAGGTGATGGCACGATTAGTGAGGCCAAGCAGCGGTTAGCGCCAAATCAGATTATTGGTCGTACGTGTCATGGTCAGGTAAGTTTGGTCAAAGAAGCGCAAGACGCTGGCGCAAGTTACGCTGCAATGGGTGCAATCTTTGCTTCTACGACCAAACCAACTGCTGACATTATTGCTCGTCAGCAGCTGACCGATGGCTGTAAGCAAGACATAGATATGTGTGTGATAGGCGGTTTAACCGCAGAGAATGTCTCAGAGTTGGCAGGTTTGCCCATTCGTTATGTGGCAGTAGTTGGCGATATTATGGACTTGCCAGTCGCGCAAGTTGCAGAGCGTTGTCAGCAATGGCAGCAGGCATTTTCCCATTGGAAAATGCCTGATTTATAATTGGTGCTCTTAAACAATGAGCAATTACGCAGCGTGCTCCATACATAAGGTAGCATAAGGCAAGGCTTCTAGGCGTTGCTCTTCGATCTGCTCACCGCACACCTCACATTCACCATAAGTACCATTTTCAATACGGCTTAAGGCGTTTTCGACGTAGATTAAGCTTTGACGCGCTTCGGCCATGAGGTTTTTGCGCATGTCGTTTTGACGATAAGAGATGGCTTGGTCTTCCCAGTGTTCATTGAGATCATCTTGGGGGTTTTGAATGTGTTCTTCGATTTTGTCGATGCGCGTTTCGTACTCTTCTTTTAATTTTAATAGATTCTGTTTAGCGCTCTCTAGATCAATACTCATTGTATTCTCCTAAGGGTTATTTTTATTGTTTACTCCGCTATCATAAATCGCCTAACGGGTAAGTACCACCACGAAATGTTACTGATGTTTATGTGGGCTTTGAGTCAATCATAAACGTGTTGGTTTGCAGCCTGCTCTTAAATTGTGAGGGTCACAATCCCATTCTCGTTAAATTTATGGCAGGTTCGTTATGAGCGGCGGCCAGAAAACTGGTAGAATACACCGCCGCTAAATCTTGCTTGTTAAAGCCAATGGTTAAAAGACCTCAATCAGTAAAAAAGCAAGTTGGCCAAACGTAAAAACCAGTAAGAGCATTCGACACGGCTCATGTGACAGCAAGTCAGTGGTCACACTCTTTTATAGATACCTTTGTATAAAAATGCTTCAGTAATGATAGCAACTATTAATAATAGCAACTTTAGTTTTTTAACAGACAGATTAACCAACAGATTGATGTATAGGAGCAGGTAAATGAATTTTTTGCGTATGAGTGAGCTGAACTTAACGGATAAAGTAGTACTGATTCGTGAGGATCTCAACGTACCTATCAAAAACGGTAAAGTCACAAGTGATGCGCGCTTACAAGCCAGTCTGCCAACCATCAAATTGGCACTAGAAAAAGGGGCTGCCGTTATCGTCTGCTCACACTTAGGGCGTCCTACCGAAGGTAACCCTGAAGCAGTATACTCGTTGGCACCAGTGGCTGATTATTTGACGGATAAGCTATCTACCTCCGTCAGTCTTAATCGTGACTATTTGACTCAAGGTGTGTCTATCAAAGCGGGTGAGGTTGTCCTGTTAGAAAATGTGCGCTTCAATGAAGGTGAAAAGAAAAACGATGCCACTTTGGCAAAAAAATATGCAGATTTATGCGATGTGTTCGTCATGGACGCTTTTGGTACCGCCCATCGTGCCCAAGCATCCACTGAAGGCGTCACGCAAGCGATGCGTCAGGCAGATAAGACCGTATGTGCAGGCCCGTTGTTGGCCGCTGAATTGGACGCGCTAAGTCTCGCGCTTGAAACCCCAGCCCAGCCCATGTTAGCCATTGTTGGTGGATCGAAAGTATCGACGAAGTTAGAAGTGCTACACAGCTTGGCAGAAGTGTGCTCACAGATTATCGTTGGGGGCGGCATTGCCAATACTTTCTTAGCGGCGCAAGGTCATAGTGTTGGCGCCTCGCTATATGAAGCAGATTTGGTTGATACGGCCCGTGAGATTATGGATAAAACTGAGATTTTATTGCCTGAGCAGGTCGTCGTTGCAGACAAAAATGACATCAATTTTGATGACTTTATTGGCTCACTACAGCAAGCCACTGCCACCATTAAGTCTGTGGATGCGATCGGCGATAATGACATGATATTAGACATCGCCCCAAAAAGCGCAAAGCAGCTTGCAGATGCCATTAGCAAAGCCAAAACCATCTTGTGGAATGGGCCAGTAGGCGTTTTCGAAGTAGACGCTTTTGGCAGTGGTACGCAAATACTGGCTGATGCTGTAAAAAATAGCGAAGGTTTTTCGATCGCTGGTGGCGGTGATACCTTAGCTGCCATTGATAAATACCAAGTTGCAGGCGGTGTTAGTTACATGTCAACAGGTGGCGGCGCGTTTTTGGAGTTTGTAGAAGGTAAGGTGCTACCAGCGGTCGCAGCGCTACAAACTGACGTTTAAGCATTTAACGAGTTTAGTAACATTAGCGGTACAACCAAATAGACGTATTTGAGTTAGGCTATAAAAATAAGGCAATGACCTGTTTGTGCTCAGACGCCCACAGACGTTGAGTTGAGAGGGATTGGTCATTGATTATTATTAACTGGTAATTATTTGTTTCTATACTGAACATTGTTATTGCATGTCTTATTTGCACTCTATAAAATAGCGCAACCATGTATTTTGACATGTTTTATTTACGAGAGGTTTATTATGTTAAAACGTCATTTGTTACTTGCTAGCTTACTTGCTGGTACTTTTGCAGTTACTGCGTGTAGCCAACAAACAGAAGAGCAAACTGAAGCTGCTGTTGAATCTGCAGGCGATGATGCCGCTGCTAACACAGAAGCTGCTGCTGCCGAAACTGAAGAAGCGGCTGCTGAAGCTGAAGTGGCGGCACAAAATGCTGGCACTGAAGTTGCAGAAGGCGCTGAAACAGCGGGCGAGGCTGCAACAAATGCTCTAGAAAACACTGGTGATGCTATCGCCGAAGGTACCAATGAAGCGGTCGAAGGTACAGCTTCAGCTGTTGCTGATGGCGCTAACGCTGTCGCTGATGGTGCAAATGACCTCGCTGTTGATGCAGAACAACAGTACTAAGCCGTTTCATTACTGATTTATGGAGTCGTTGTCGATTGATAGATGACTCATAAGTTCGGTCGCTAAAATGATTCGTTGTTTTATAAGCCCTCAAAATACTAGAAAAGCCTTGGTGACCACCAAGGCTTTTTGCGTTGTCTATCTTTCTTTAGTTAGAGTAACAAATAGTCAGGCAACTGCTACGAAGACGGCGCATTTTTTGCTATAATCACGGCGTATTAATTATCTCCAAAACGCTGAATCCTGTGAATGACTGGTGGTGCTTTAACTACTAAGGCTTTAACCGTTATTAAGCAAAAGTTTTGGGTTAATTACTCTAAAGTTCTACTGTAAGAGCTGTTTTTAAAATACTATTCAAAATTTAATCAGAGAGCGTTTTATGGCCTTAATATCGTTACGTCAACTTCTAGATCACGCCGCTGAGCATAGCTACGGTGTTCCTGCCTTTAACGTCAATAATTTAGAGCAGATGCGTGCAATCATGATGGCGGCGGATGCTTGTGACTCACCTGTCATCGTCCAAGCCAGTGCTGGCGCACGTAATTATGCAGGGTCGGCGTTTTTACGTCATCTGATCATCGCTGCTATCGAAGAGTGGCCGCATATTCCAGTGGTTATGCATCAAGATCATGGTATGTCACCCGCTATCTGCCAGCGCTCAATCCAGCTTGGTTTTTCGTCAGTCATGATGGATGGCTCGCTGGGTGAAGACGGCAAAACGCCAATGGATTATGATTACAATGCTAGCGTTACTCGCGAAGTGGTTAAGATGGCACACGCTTGCGGCGTTTCTGTAGAAGGCGAGATTGGTTGCTTGGGCAGCCTTGAAACCGGCATGGCAGGCGAAGAAGATGGCTCTGGTGCAGAAGGTGTACTGGGTCATGAGCAGCTCTTGACCAGTGCTGATGAAGCCGAGCAATTCGTAAAAGACACGAATGTCGATGCGTTAGCGATTGCTATTGGTACGAGCCACGGCGCTTATAAGTTCACGCGTCCACCGACAGGCGATATCTTGTCGATTGAGCGAGTAAAAGAGATTCATGCGCGCATTCCTAACACCCACCTTGTCATGCATGGCTCGTCATCCGTACCGCAAGAATGGTTAAAAGTCATCAATGAAAATGGCGGTGACATTGGTGAAACTTATGGTGTGCCGGTTGAGCAGATCGTTGAAGCGATCAAGCATGGGGTACGTAAAGTAAATATCGATACTGATTTGCGTCTAGCCTCAACAGGCGCTATCCGTGAATTCCTTGCTAACAACCCAAGTGAGTTTGATCCACGTAAATACTTCAAAGCCTCTATGGTCGCGATGTCAGATATCTGTACCAATCGTTTTGAGGCGTTTGGTTCTGCTGGTCAAGCGCATAAGATTCGCCCAATCAGTCTTGAAGGTATGGTGGATTTTTATCAGTAAATTACACTGGTAAAAGGTGGTCATGGCCCATGTGACGACAGTGTATTTCATTTTTATAATAGCCCTTATAAGAGGTAGTACGTGATGATAGGATTGATTACCGGACAGGTGCAGTATTTAATGGCACCCACGGCCTGTATCATGACAACCTCGGGTGTGGGTTATGATATCGAGCTGCCACTGCCGTCATTTTGCCAATTGCATCTCAATGAGCAAGCCAGTATTTGGACGCATTTTCATGTTCGTGAAGATGCGCAGCTGCTATATGGTTTTATCGACCGCAAAGAGCGCGATGTTTTTCGCCAGTTAATCAAAATCAACGGCGTGGGCGCAAAAATGGCGCTAGCGATGCTGTCGGCGATGTCAGGTGCTGAGCTGAAGATGCATGTTGAACAAGAGTCAGAAACTGCGTTGACTCGTATCCCAGGTATTGGTAAAAAAACAGCTCAGCGTTTGCTTATTGAGCTAAAAGACAAGCTTAAAAACATCGAGGTTGATAGCAGCGCTTTGGAGTTGACCCCGCAGAGGGCAACGGTTTCTCACGAAGGCAGTATCATCGCTGAAGTCGAGGGCGCCTTGATGAGTTTGGGTTATAAAGAAAAAGAGGCGCAGCAAGCGATTAAAGCCGCTAAGAGTAAAGGGGATACGTTTGCTGATACTCAAGGCTTATTAAAAGCCACGTTACAGCAGCTGTCTGGTTTTTAAATCGTTTTTCTTAGCTATCAACGATAGTGATCACATAATGTATTGAACAGATAAGCGACATTCAGTGTCGCTTATTTTCGTTTTGGTACCCACTGAGTGATGTTTTGCATGACTTATGCGCAGCGTTTGGTTATGCTATTTGTTACCTAATTTTTTAATATAATGATAAGTTCTATGATGCAAGATCGATTGATTAATCCGCTAGAAGGAGCAAACGATGCGCCTGATGCCAGTATTCGTCCAGCATTACTGGCTGAATATATTGGACAGCCGGTGGTACGTGAGCAGATGGAGGTGTTCATTGGTGCCGCAAGAGGACGTGATGAAGCGCTGGATCACACCCTAATATTTGGTCCACCAGGCTTAGGTAAAACGACGCTGGCCAATATCATCGCTCGTGAGATGGGCGGTAACCTGCGGTCAACGTCAGGCCCTGTGCTTGAGCGTCCAGGTGATTTGGCCGCCATGCTGACCAACTTAGAAGCAGGTGACGTCCTATTTATTGATGAAATACATCGTTTGAGTTCGGTTATTGAAGAGATACTCTATCCGGCAATGGAAGATTTTCAGCTTGATATTATGATCGGTGAAGGGCCTGCTGCGCGTTCTATTAAGCTTGATTTGCCGCCCTTTACATTGGTGGCGGCAACCACCAGAGCAGGGCTGCTGACCTCACCATTACGCGATCGTTTTGGTATCGTACAGCGGCTTGAATTTTACAATATTGCTGATCTGACCACGATTGTGAGCCGTGCTGCCCGCTTGATGCGCGTGCCAATGAGTGAGGACGGCGCGGTTGAGATTGCCCGCCGTGCGCGTGGTACCCCAAGGATTGCCAATCGCTTATTACGCCGTGTGCGTGATTATGCTGAAGTCAAAGGTGACGGTAGTATCAATGGCGCGATTGCTGGCAGTGCTTTAGATATGCTGGCAGTCGATAGACGCGGTCTGGATCATTTAGACAGACGCTACATCGAGATATTGCACGAGCGGTTTGATGGTGGTCCTGCTGGAGTCGAAGCGGTGGCCGCCGCCATGGCGGAAGACCGTGGCACGCTTGAAGATGTGATAGAGCCTTATCTTATTCAACAAGGCTACGTACTGCGTACCGCACGTGGACGCGTGCTGACCCAAATGGCAATTGATCAGATGTTATAGAACCAACTTTTATAGTATCAAACTTAAAAAATGCGCCCAATTTTAATCATGAACATGAAAATTGGGCGCATTTTTTTGTTTCAGTTTTGACTTTAGTATTTGATGGTTGTGGAGTTATTGGAGCGTAGTCAAAGCATCAGGCCATATTTTACCTGGGTTAAGAATATTATTAGGGTCAAGGGCAGTTTTAATGGCTTGCATGAGTGCCAAGGCATTGCCGTGTTCCTGTTGCATATATTTTTGTTTGCCTTGCCCTATACCGTGCTCACCCGTACAGGTACCATCCATCTCTATAGCGCGCTTGGCTAGGCGGCCGATAATACCGTCAGCGGTTGCTATTTCTTCAGGGTTATTGGTATCGACCAACAAGAGAACATGAAAATTGCCGTCACCAACGTGGCCGACGATAGGCCCAATCATGCCAGATACTTCGATATCTTTGGCTGTCTCACTGACGCATTCTGCTAAGCGTGAGATAGGCACGCAGGCATCGGTTGATAAAGCACTGGCTTCAGGTCGCAGAGCAGAGCTGGCATGATAAGCGTTATGCCGTGCTTGCCAAAGACGTTTGCGCTCAGCTTCACTGGTGTCCCAAGCGAAGTCGTGACCACCAAACTCTTCGATGATACCGGTAAAGATTTGTACCTGTTCACGAACGCTCACTTCTGTACCGTGAAATTCGACAAATAACGTTGGCGTTTCGGCTAATTCAAGATTGGCATACTGATTACAAGCTTTTATTTGCATGGCATCGAGTAGCTCAATACGAGCGATGGGCAGACACATCTGAATGGTTAACATCACTGCCTGACAGGCGTCTTCAATGGTTGGAAAATGACAAATCCCGCTACCAATACATTCACTGATACCAAACAGTTTAAGCGTTACTTCTGTGACGATACCCAGTGTTCCTTCTGAGCCTATCATTAGCCGTGTTAAGTCATAACCCGCCGCCGATTTTTTGGCTCGTGTGCCTGTTCGAACTATTTCGCCACTGGCAGTGATAACCTCAAGTGCCAGTACCACGTCTTTCATGGTGCCATAGCGTACGGCATTGGTTCCTGACGCGCGGGTAGCAACCATGCCGCCGATACTTGCATTCGCGCCTGGATCTATCGGAAAAAACAACCCTGTGTCACGCAAGTAATGATTTAACTGCTCCCGTGTCACTCCAGGTTGCACGGTCACTGTCAGGTCTTCATTATTGACTTGCAAAATCGCATCCATGGCATGCATGTCGATACACAGTCCGCCATAAGGTGCGTTTAATTGTCCTTCCAAAGAGGAGCCAATACCGAAGGCAATCACGGGCATCTGATACTGATTGCAAATCTCTACAGCAGTGGCGACTTGGTTTTTGTCTTGTACGGTTAACACGGCATCAGGTGGCTGGTTAGCGAGCCAAGTCATGGTGTGACCATGCTGCTCGCGTACCGTTGTGTTAGTACTTAACTGTTTGCCAAAACGGGATTTTAGAGCAGCAATAGCAGCACTGTGGTCTGGCTTCACGGTGTCACTAAGGGGTGAAACAGGCAGAGATGACATGGTTAACTCCTACATATAAGAGGTGTGCTTAAATGAGCAAGCACTATGGCTATGACACGTATCAGGGGCTACGCCAAGATACGCCAAACAACAACGATAACAGCCAATAGATAAAAGATAGGGGCAAGCCAGCCAACTTGTGTCGCAATGGCAATAAACACCGCAAATCCTGCAAGTGCTATCCAATCACGGCGTCGATCATTGAGCAGATCAGCTCGTATTTGCTGTATTTCTCGCAACTGACTGTCTTGTCTTGATCCTTGCATGGCCAGACTTTGTAACCCTTGGTCTAGTAGTTTGGGGATATCAGTGGTGGATAATAAAATCTCTGGTAACTGCTGGCGTAACTGCTGCAAATTACGCATCGGGTCCAGTTGTTCTTTGATCCAACTGCTTAAAATGGGTTTGGCAAGTGACCAGATATCGAGGTCAGGATACAAGTCGCGTCCGAGGCCTTCAACATGCACTAAGGTCTTAAGCAATAGCATGAGCTGCGGAGGAATACTCATATGGTGGCGACGTGCGATGTCTAAAATCTGCATCAACACACCGGCAAAATCGATGTCATTAATAGATTTTTGCAGCATTGGACCGACAGTGCGCTTCATATCGCGCATCAAGGCATGTTTGTCAGTATTGGGTGGTATCCAGCCGGCACGACTCACAATATCAACCATCGCAGTGAAGTTATTATTCATCACGGCCAGTAGCATACGGGCGACGATGAGTTGATCGTCTTTTGATAAAGTACCCATGATGGCGCAGTCAAGACCGATATAGCGTGGTTCGTGCCCTAAATCAACCGCTGGCATATCTGCAGTGAGCGCTTTGACTGGCGGCGTTTCTACGAAGACATTGCCCGGATGCATGTCGGCATGAAAAAAGTTGTCGCGAAACACTTGCGTAAAAAATATCGTTAAGCCTTTTTTTGCCAGTGTGGCACGATCGTAGCCGAGTTTGTCAAACACCTCCACTTGTGAGATAGGGACGCCTTGAATGCGTTCCATAATCATCACATTTTTGGCGGCATCATAGACTTCAGGCACATACATCAATGCAGAGCCTAAGAAGTTATTGCGCATTTGCGTGGTGTTGTCTGCCTCAAGGGTTAAATCTAACTCATTTAACATCACTTGGCGATAGTCTTCCACAATATCGATAATATGTACGGCTCGTGCTGCTTCAATACGCGCGGAGGCCCAGTTGGCAAGTTCTCGTAACAGCTCGAAGTCAGCGACGATGGTGGTGCGAATATCGGGACGCACTACTTTTACCACCACTTCACGGCCATCATGCAGGGCGGCTGTGTGTACTTGGGCGATAGACGCTGCGGCTAGTGGCTTGACATCAAAACGCGTAAACAGCGTGTCAATAGAGTGGCCGAGACCGTGTTTGGGGTCTTGGATTTGCGCGATAGCAGTATCAGCGTCAAAAGGTTTGACCTTGTCTTGTAGCTGTACCAGCTGCTCAATAATCTCAGGTGGTACCAAATCACGGCGAGTAGAAAGCAGCTGGCCGAGTTTTAAAAACAGCGTGCCCATGTCTTCAAGCGCGTATTTAATGGCATTTGGCTGGTGCTTTTTGCCCCAAGCTGCGGGATGCAAACGGATCAACCGTACTAAAGGTTGCAGTTGCGGGGCTTCTTCAACAGAAAAATGAGTATCAATGCGATAGGTTGCGGCGATACGCCAAAGCTCAAGTAAACGGGCGCGATGAGATAATAGCATGAGGTATAGGTACTCTAAAGAAAGTCAAAAATTGGACAAGGTGCGCTTATGCATAGATCACGATGAACCGATGACAGCGCTTAACGATTATTGATTAATTGCGTTTGCTCATCTTTGATAGCAGCAAGTCTGGCTTCTTCACGTTCGACATCAGCACGCAGCTTTAACAATTGCTGCTTGAGGTCATTGACTTCTGTCATCTCAGCCGGATCGGTAAGGCTATTGCCTGCCACATCATTGGCCCAATCACTTACATCATCAAAAGCTTGTTTGGCGCTATGACGCCAGCTACCTTTAAGCTGCGATATGAGCAGGTGCAACTGGCTGGCCATCGGTTTGCCAATAAAAGGCTCAAGCTGACCTGCGACATTGGGGTCAAACCCTGCCACCAACTGCTTAAGCTGCATCAATACTTTGTAATCACCAGAGATAGGTAAGTTACCTTCAGTGCCGCGCATCAGGTTGAGCAGTTGGGCGGGATTGTCGACGGTGATGCTACAGTCTGGGCGACTGTGACCCATACGTGCGCGCTCCATACTGGCTTTTTGACGCTCATCCATCTGGCCACTAGGTTCAAACACACTATCTATCGTCACAGGCTCAAAACGCAGACGCTCATCAGTAAATAGGATATCCAAGTTAATGTCAGGCGCACCCATATTGAGTCGTAGCACTTTGCCAGCGAGCGGTGCAAGCCCAGCTTTGGTAATCTCATCACTTGCAATAGCAAAGTTAATCAGCTTTTCGGCACCCGCCAAAAGTAAGACAGTCAGCATAAAGGCTCTCGCATCTTTAATTGAGCGCCCTTAGACAGGCGCAGCGTTTATAGGATCAGTGGTTACGATTATTTGGTGTCGTCATTGATAGGCTATCGTGACACTTTTTTCGTTAAGCTTTAAAGCCACGATGAACAGCGACGATACCAGCCGTTAGGTTGTGATAATCACAGTTTTCAAAACCCGCCTGTTGCATCATCTGTTTTAGCGTCTGCTGATCAGGGTGCATGCGAATCGATTCAGCCAAGTACTGATAGCTCTCAGAGTCATTGGCAATCAGCTTACCCATAATCGGTAATGCGGTAAAAGAGTATAAATCATAAGCTTTAGATAATGGCTCAAATACAGGTTTTGAGAATTCTAAAATCAACAGACGACCGCCTGGTTTGAGAACGCGATACATGGCTTTTAGGGCAGCGTCTTTGTCGGTGACATTGCGCAGACCAAAGCTAATGGTGATCAAATCAAAGCTTTCGTCGTCAAAGGGCGCTAAGGTTTCAGCGTTTGCTAAGACAAAATCAACGTTATTACAGCCTGCATTGATCAAACGCTCACGACCGACTTCTAGCATTGCAGCATTGATGTCTGACAGTACAACGTGACCGTTTCTACCGACTTCGCGGCTAAAGACTTTGGCCAAATCACCTGTGCCGCCAGCGATATCGAGTACATGTTGACCCGAACGCACCCCTGATAAGCTGATGGCATAACGCTTCCACAGACGATGAATACCAAAAGACATCAAGTCATTCATGATGTCATATTTTTTGGCGACTGAAGTAAAAACATCAGCCACCCGTGCTTGTTTCTCAGCCTTGTTGACCGTTTTATAACCAAAATGCGTTTCTTCATTACCGTCAGTATCAGGCGTGTGCGGATTGTTGATGTCATCACGCTGATTGAAACGCGTTTGTTTGGTGCTCTGTGTGTCAGCTTGCACCGCGTTATTATCGGTGCTGCTATTGACGTTGTGACTGGCAGTGTTATTTGGCATAGTGGTTTGTTGGCCTTGTGGCGTTCCAGTTGGTAGATCTTGGACGTGCGTAAAATCATTAGCATGGCTGTTTTTTGTCGCGGCCTTGGCGCTCACCGTATGGGGTGCTGGACTTTGGCGGGCTTGGGCTTGCGCGCTAATGCTTTGGTTGTGAGCAATACTGTCTTGTACTAATTTATCTTGTAAGTGGCCGTTGCTCGTAGCGTTTTGGCTTAGGTCAGCGTTGTTATTATTTGTGTTATCGGTCATAACATTGTCCTATTATTCGTTTTTGTGACGGTCTTTTTATGGTTATCTTTTTGAAAGGTGTCAGCGTGCGCCAAACACCTCATGGATCCTATGATACACCAAACGCCACTAGCTTACCGCCATTATCCTTGTCATGAACTTGGTCAATAATCATCAGTTCACGCTCACAAAACGGCTCAATAAAACTGCTCACACTTTTTAGAGGCTTCATGGCTTTAAAGCCGGTATCAATGAAGTCATAAAGTGGTTGGAAGTTATAACGGTAGGCGGTACCCTTCGCCAAGGCAAACGCTTTTTTGAGCATAAAGGAGTTCAAATGTTTGTCAGTGCGGTAGCAGACTTCTTTGAGGTTAGCAATCTGTACGCGGCGTTCATCTGCTTCATCGACCGCGAGGTAGGCGGCCAGCATGTTGTCTTCGTTGACAGGTAAGTCTTGAGCAGACAACCACTGGGCCAAATGTAAGTCTAGCTCAATGGCTAAAATTGCCGCTTGGATGCCCATGCTACCAGCTTCTAACGCTGATTCTTTAGCAAGCCGTTCAAGTTTTTTAGCCTTGGGAAGGATGCGTTCTAGCTGCTGCGCCAGTAGTTTAAACTCATCTCCACCATATAATTGGGTCAGGAAATAGTCTGCCATGAGTTGGTTTTTGGGTTGTTCAAACAGGTCGCTATGAGTACGCTTAAGTCTTGATTGCTGCCATTTTTGTACGTCATTGAGCTTGGTGTTTAATTCAGCGTCTTGATGGTGGGGTAGCGCCCAAAAACGTACTAAATGTTGTTGTAAATCAGCTAGAGCAGACATGAAAAAATCCTCTATAAAAGTAAAGATCTTGATGAGATCGAGAGCAAGGTGGGCAGTACTGAGTGTTAGGTTTTTTTATACTGAATGGTATCTATTAAAGCATGTGTCTAAAATTGTGTTCACCTTAAAAGAAAATAAAGCAGAATACAAATGTCAAACTGTTACATAGCAGCGTTATTTACTGCATGAGCCGAATGCTATGATTGAGCTGACGAGTTTTCAATCATAAGAGGAGTCCAGTTATGAGTAAAAAGAATCATACGACTGAACCGGTAGCACCACAAGCGGTAAGTGCACAATTTAGCGATGAGGTGATCAAACAGCGCTTAACCCCCAATCCTCTCAGTCAGTTTTCTATGGATAAAGACTCGCTTAGATTGGCACTGGTCACGGCCCAATACGCTCTGCGCGCCACGCGGCAACAAACGCCGTCCACCACCAATAAACCCACCGGACTACTGGTGCTGGTCAACGGCATGGAGCAGGCGGGTAAGGGGACAGCCGTCAAACAACTACGGCAGTGGGTAGATCCACGGCTTTTAAAAGTTGAGGCGACCATTGGCTATTGTCCCTTAAACTATCAGCCTATTTGGCAAGCCCATACCAAAGTGATGCCGCGGCACGGTGATGTAACGGTGTATTTTGGCAACTGGTATGCTGACTTGCTTTACAACGTCATGCGTATGGCAATGTCAGATAGCGAAAGTGGAGATCAGCCCGCAAAAGACAAAAGTTATAAAAACATAAATGATCTTCCCACTACGACATGGCAGGACTATTTACAACAGCAACTCATTGAACTACAAGCGTTTGAAGATGACCTTATAGCCAATCATACCAGAGTGTTAAAATGTTGGTTTCATGTCGATGTGGATACCTTACAAAATCGGCTGAATGACGCTGAGGCTGACCCACAGTTTTTGTATCAAGTGGATTGGCACAGTAAAAAAGTTGTCGAAAAGTTTAATGAAGTGGCCACGATTCTGCTGCGACAACAGGATGACTGGATTGTTATAGATGGGGAGGATAAGTCGCAAGCCGCCGATCATTTCTGTCATGAAGCACTGCATGCGATGCAAACCGCGCTAGTAAGTAGCAAGACAAGCGCTGATGACACGACGGAAGAACAGACTGCGTCTAGTAAAGAGGCGCTATCTGAGACACCAGATACTGGATGGCAAGCTGAGCCACCACCTGTACCAGAAAAATTTGAACCTGTAAACATACCTGATTGCTTAAAAGACATCGATGATACCAAAGTAGATAAGGCTGACTATCGTACCGCATTGGCAGAAAAGCAGGCTCGTCTCGCTGAGTTACTGCGCGCGCGCAATGGTCGTCACATCGTTTTTGCCTTTGAAGGGATGGATGCAGCTGGCAAAGGCGGGGCGATCAAAAGATTGGTGGCGCCGCTCGACCCACGCGAATATCAAGTTTATAATATCGGGGCGCCGATGCTATATGAAGCACAGCATCCTTATCTGTGGCGATTTTGGACAAGATTGCCCAATGAGCAGATAGATCGCATCAGTCGCATCGCCATCTTTGATCGTACTTGGTATGGGCGCGTGTTGGTTGAGCGTATCGAAAGCTTTGCAAGTAGTGAGGAGTGGCAGCGAGCGTATGATGAAATCAATCGTTTTGAGGCGGACTTAACCAAAGCTGATACAATAGTCATTAAATATTGGCTGGCCATCGATAAAAAAGAACAACTTAAACGTTTTAAAGCGCGCCAAAACACACCGCATAAGCAATTTAAGTTAACGGATGATGATTGGCGTAATCGTGATAAGTGGTCAGAGTATGTGCAATCAGCAGCTGACATGCTGGCACGTACCGATACAAAAAATGCCCCTTGGTGCGTCATAGCAACCAATGAAAAACGTCAGGCACGTTTAGAGGTTTTAGACCATGCGATTAAGCAACTATCTGCAGCGCATGAAAGCTAACGCACTATGGATGAGTAAATGCTTGTAGTGATTTATACAATTTCATAAAAAAAACGAGTAATTAACGTCCCAAGAGTCTATGCAAAAACTCTATTCCATGAGCATGTCATAGAGAGTGGAGCCACGGTATTATCTGGGTCACACACGGGCAGTTACAAATATCGCAATATCATCATGCATTATGTGTTTATATTTAATATAATAGGCGCGTTATTGGCTTCTACTAAGTACTAAACCCACTTAGCAAGCAGAGTATGCTTGTCGTTAAACACGCATGTCTTAACAACTTGAACAAAGCTTGTTACAGTGCCAGTTATCAATACCAAAATTATCACTATAAAAAATCTAAGCCGCAAGATGCTGTAATCAGATGATTTGGCAATAGCACTTGCGGCTTTGTGACATGTTGAATGATGTTTTTTTACGCTATCTGCTGCCTATCAGTAAAATCAAATGTTAAAGAGTAGCTAAGAGCGCACGGGTAGGGCATCAAAACAGTCGTGAGAAAAGACACTATTTAAAAAGCACGTTGCGCGTTTGCTATACGCCCTCTTAATGTCACATGCCATAACCAGCAGTATCAATAGCAACGCCATGTCATCAACCGCATATAATTTCAATCAGCTTACGCAGGACGTATCAACGTATGGGTATTAGCAGCAGTTCTACAGAGTCGACCAAATCAATCGGCTCTATGAGAGTAAATCTATTTTTTGCCATTTTACTGATTGCGATGACCGCCTACTTTTTGTGGTGGGGTCTAGATTACACAATGCGTCAACAGACGACGCTATTTATTGTAGCAACCGCTTTTGGTGTCTTTATGGCATTCAATATTGGTGGTAACGATGTCGCCAACTCTTTTGGTACGTCAGTCGGTGCAGGTACATTAACCATTCCCCAAGCATTAGGAGTGGCAGCGATATTTGAGGTATCGGGGGCTGTATTGGCAGGTGGTGAGGTGACCGACACGATTCGTAAAGGTATCGTTGATTTAGATGGTTTGTCCGTCACACCCAATCAGTTTATTTATGTCATGCTTTCAGCGCTTATTGCGGCCGCGTTTTGGCTGCTGTTTGCCACGCGCAAGGGGTTGCCGGTATCGACCACCCACTCTATTATCGGCGGGGTAGTCGGTAGTTCTATCGTTCTAGGGTTTGATTTGGGCGGGAGCGCTACAGCGTTTTCTACCGTTGATTGGGGTACCATCGGCACGATCGCTATTTCTTGGGTATTGTCGCCACTATTGGGTGGTGTATTGGCCTATGTGCTGTACGGACAAATTAAGAAAAACATCATTGAGTATAATGATAGAACAGAGGCGCATATTGGTGAGCTAAAAGCCAATAAAAAAGTCTTAAAACAAAATCATAAAGAGTTTTTGGATGGTTTGACAGAGTCAGAACAACTGGCATATACGTCCGCCATGTTACGCGATCAAGAGATTTATAAAGACGATGATTGCGTCGTTGAAGACCTAGAAACTGACTATTATAAAAAGCTTTATGAAATCGAGAACGAGCGCACTAACCTTGATACCCTAAAAGCCTTGAAGCAATGGGTGCCTATCATTGCGGCATTGGGCGGGGCGGTCATGACTTCTCTAGTCGTGTTTAAAGGGCTCAAAAACGTCAATAACAATCTGACGACGTTGCAGGGTTTTTTGATCATGGGGATGATTGCTGCGCTGGTTTGGCTGGCTACCTTTATCTACACCAAGACTATCCGTGGTAAACATAAAGAAGACCTTACTAAGGCGACTTTTATTATGTTTAGCTGGATGCAGGTCTTTACCGCCTCAGCCTTTGCGTTTAGTCATGGGTCGAATGACATTGCCAATGCCGTTGGTCCTTTTGCAGCCATTATGGACGTTATTCGTACCAATGAGATCGCTTCACAAGCTGCCGTTCCTCCCGCTGTCATGTTGACCTTTGGTGTGGCACTGATCGTCGGTCTTTGGTTCATCGGTAAAGAAGTGATTCAGACGGTGGGTACCAATCTAGCGAAGATGCACCCAGCTTCCGGCTTCTCAGCTGAACTGGCTGCTGCTGCTGTCGTTATGGGAGCGTCGACGATGGGTCTGCCAGTGTCGAGTACTCACACATTAGTTGGTGCAGTACTTGGCATCGGTATTGTTAATAGAGATACCAACTGGGCACTAATGAAGCCAATCGGCTTAGCTTGGGTGATTACGCTTCCTGCAGCCGCTACCATGTCTGCAATCAGTTATGTCGTACTCAAGCAGATCTTTTAAAAATGCAGCATCCCATAGATTTACGGGCTAACTGAATACCAGAAAAAACGCTTATTGGCATCATACCGATAAGCGTTTTTTTATGTTAGTTGTACGTTTAATCGGTACCAAATTGTTGGCGTTTTTTGGCAAAGAAGCGGTCTAAACGATCCATTGCATCTTCTAAGTCATGAAGGTTTGGTAAGAAGACCAAGCGGAAATGATCGGGCTTGTCCCAGTTAAATCCTGTGCCTTGTACCATTAAGACGTTTTCTTCAATCAGCAAATCCATCATAAAGTCCATGTCGTCTTCAATAGGGTAAACCTCAGGGTCCATCTTGGGAAAACAGTAAAACGCGCCTTGCGGCATGGTGCAAGAAATACCTTTGATGGCATTAAGTCGTGATACTGCCATTTCGCGCTGCTTATACAGGCGACCTTTTTGAGACGTTAAATCCTTCATACTTTGGTAGCCGCCCATCGCTGTTTGGATGGCATATTGACCTTGGACGTTGGAACACAGACGCATAGAGGCCAGCATATCTAAGCCCTCAATAAAGTCAGCCGCGTGTTGCTTGCGACCTGATACCATCATCCAGCCCGCGCGAAACCCAGCGATACGGTGCGATTTTGACAAACCATTGTAGGAGAGGACAAGCACATCGTCGGTTAAGGTACTCATTGGCGTGTGGGCCATATCATCATAAAGAATGCGATCGTAAATCTCATCGGCCATGATGATTAAGTCATGCTCTTTAGCGACTTCAATAATCTGTCGGAGTACGTCATCGCTATAAAGGGCACCCGTTGGATTATTGGGATTAATGACCACAATCCCCTTGGTTTTATCGGTGATTTTAGATTTGATATCTTCGATATCAGGGTGCCAGTTGTCGTCTTCATTACAGCGATAATGCACCGCTGTACCACCCGATAGATTGGCCGCTGCTGTCCAAAGCGGGTAGTCTGGCATCGGAATCAACACTTCATCACCATCGTTCATCAAAGCCTGCATGGTCATCACAATCAGCTCAGAGACCCCATTACCCAAATAAACATCACGGACATCGACCGCTGACAACAACCCCTTTGATTGGTAATACTGCAATACCGCCTTACGTGCTGAAAAAATTCCTTGCGAGTCAGAATATCCTGTGGCTTCAGACAAATTCATGGTCACATCACGCAAAATCTCATGAGGCGCTTCTAGTCCAAAGGGGGCGGGGTTACCGACGTTAAGTTTTAATATACGTTTACCTTCTGCCTCCATTCTATTAGCGGTCTGTAATAGAGGGCCGCGAATGTCATAGCAAACGTTTTGTAGTTTATCGGACTTTTTTATTGTACTCATAGAGTGACCACTCATCGGGTTGTTTTGTGAATGTTTGCGAGTATCAGAGGCTGTGTGTGCGACATTTAAATGAGGCGGGTTTTTATCATTAGATTGGTTTTGCCGCTCACCGCGTAATAGATATCCTTCGCTACAGCCCAAGATACGCGCTAGGGTTGGTAGCTTAGAGGACACAATGCCATTTGTTCCACGCTCCCAATTAGAAATCGCGCCGCGACTCACCTTGGCACCGGCTGCTGTCATCGCTTGGGCTAATTGCTCAGCCGTGAGTCCTTTTTCACGGCGCAACCGCACCAGTCGTTCCGCTTGCGTACTGTTACTATTGTCATCAGACATAGCGATCTAAGCCTTTATAATCAGTGAGTTTGTAATAGATAAGCTAAAGTACAAAATGTGCATCGTTTTATTTGAACACCAATGCAAGATATTATTGCATAATGAAGGCGATTGCAAGGCGTTATTCATTCAAAATTACTCACGAAATGCAAGTATAACTTGCATTTATAATTAGTTCATTACTGTCTCTGTCACGAGATACTGATAAAAACACAAGCTTAACGTAGCCAATCTCGCTTAAAATAGGGAAACCAAACAATATTGGCAGCACTCTTTGTGCATGTGACTTGAATAGTGAGTCGATAACCAGCAGATATACAGCATCGTTCTTATAATAAAATGACGATAAAACGGTTACAGAGATGAGATCATAAATACTCGAATAAGGATACATTATGCAAGACAATCAACTAAGCAAAGAAGAAATCAGCCAGTTAACCGAAGCTGACTGGAAAGAGCGTCTGAGCGCTGATGAGTATCATGTGATGCGCGAAAAAGGCACAGAACGTCCGTTTACAGGTGTCTATAACGATGCGACTGATGATGGTATTTACCGCTGTAAAGGCTGCGGGGCCAGTTTGTTCGACTCATCTAGTAAATTTGATGCCAGCTGCGGTTGGCCAAGTTTCGATCAAGGCATCGATAACAACGCGATTGAAGAGCATGTCGATAACTCGCTAGGTATGACTCGTACAGAAGTAACGTGTAGCAACTGCGGTGCCCATTTGGGTCACGTTTTCCCTGATGGACCGCGTGAGACCACAGGGATGCGCTACTGCATCAACTCTGTTTCTATTGATTTGGATAAGTCTGAGAAGTAGTATCGACTCTTGCAGTCAGTGACATAATGTTAGAGGGATAAAAGGGAAGCGCGTGAGGCTTCCTTTTTAGTATTATTTATACGGTGAATGAGGTATAAATGCTTAATAGACACCCCCAACAAATCAGTCAATTTAAGGATAAATGATGAGCCCTATTTATGAATTTACTGCTGAGCGCATGGATGGCACCTCACAAGCGTTTTCTGACTATCAAGGTCAGGTGTTACTCATCGTCAATACCGCGAGCAAATGTGGATTTACGCCGCAATTCGAAGGACTAGAAGCGCTGTATCAACAGTATAAAGAGCAAGGGTTGGTCATCATCGGCTTTCCTTGTAATCAGTTCGGTAACCAAGATCCCGGTAGTAATGATGAGATTGGCGCGTTTTGTCAAAAGAACTACGGTGTCAGCTTCCCAATGATGGCAAAGGTCGATGTCAATGGCGATGAGGCGCATCCACTCTTTAAATGGCTTAAAAGTCAAAAGGGCGGTGTGCTCACCGATGGTATTAAATGGAATTTCACCAAGTTTTTGATTGGTAACGATGGGCAAGTTATCGAACGTTATGCCCCAACCACCAAGCCAGACGCGATCAAAAACGATATCGAGCAAGCACTCACCAATAAATAAGTATTGAACCTAAAAAAATATGGGTTTTTTATAAAAATATAAAATCAATAAAAACATATGCTTGCTAGAATTTTTAATAAAAATGCGTAAAATATCGCAAAAACTGGAAAATAGCGTTTGACAGCCAACTGTAAATCTATATAATACACACCCACAGCAACGGAGCTTAGTGACAAACTTAGGGCTCAGTTGATGTTGAATAAATTGCATAGCAATTGTTCGAAGGGTGATTAGCTCAGTTGGTAGAGCGTCTGCCTTACACGCAGAATGTCGGCGGTTCGAATCCGTCATCACCCACCACTTCTTAGCGAGTGGATAAATAAGCTAAGACGACCTAAGCAGCGGTAGTTCAGTTGGTTAGAATACCGGCCTGTCACGCCGGGGGTCGCGGGTTCGAGTCCCGTCCGCTGCGCCATATTTAAAACGAATTTAGACTATTAAGTTTAAGCAAGTTTCGCCTCAAACATTAGATTGTTTGAGGTTTTTTTGTGTCTGTAGATTTTATTAAGTGTTTGATTTATAATTATTTATTGTTTTTAGGCTGCTTTTGAGCTAGAAAGGAGCTTATCTCCACGTACTTTTTCTAAGGCTGTATTCCCCATTCAATGAAATGAGAAGTGTCTATGACTATTTTTACTACTATGTCTAATAGGAAGTCTTATCGCTATTTACCTACGTTTATTCAAGGGTCGGCTGTTTTTTTAGTAGCTGCTGTGTTATCAGCTTGTGGGCAGTCTGACATCGATAATTCTAATGGCAGCCCTGTTGAGGCAGAGACTACCCAAGTGGCGCAAGTGGTTGTAGAAAATCCAGCAGACAACACAGACCTGCTCAAAAATGTGTCAGCAACCATTTACAAAGATGCCAATTGCGGTTGTTGCAAAGAGTGGATAGAGCACACACAGTCGTATGGCTTACACTCGACTGTCGAGCATCCAGCAGATCTATTACTGATTAAAGATCGTTATGGCGTGCCTGCTGAGACACGCTCTTGTCACACCGCTATCACCACTGATGGCTATGTCTTTGAAGGTCATGTTCCAGCGAAGTACGTCGCTGAATTTTTGCAGAATCCACCGGCGCAAGCCATTGGACTGGCTGTACCGGGGATGCCTGTCGGTAGTCCGGGTATGGAATATCAGGGTCAGTTTGCACCGTATCAGATCATGCAAATAAACAAAGATGGTACAAAGCAAGTATATGCTGAAGTGGAGTCTGCAGAGCAGCAGTTATAAGCTAATGTCTTCAAACCAAAAACACTTAATTGAAACTTCAATAAATTGGTAACATTGATGGAGACTGACCCATGAATCATGACGAGAAAAACCAAATGAACCCTTATGTGAAATTTACCCTCATGATTCTTACGTCTACTGTGCTGATGTATATCATGATGTATTTCAACACTTATGAATGGGATCATGTGTATTTCAGTGAGACTCGAGTTTACATGGCGCTATACATGGGGGCGGGCATGGCAGTGGTTATGCTGGCATTTATGGCCAACATGTATAAGAAAACCAAGATTAATTTAATGATTTATGGGTTGAGTATCGTACTGTTTGCGGTAGGGATTTGGGGCGTTAGATCACAAGAGACCGTTGATCAGGTCGATTGGATGCAAGCCATGATCCCCCATCACTCGATTGCTATTCTAACCAGTGAGAGAGCGGATATAGAAGATCCTAGGGTAAGACAGCTCGCTGATCAAATCATCGAAACACAAAAACGTGAAATAAGCGAGATGCAGGCACTCATTGAAGATTTAAAATAGATGAGGTGTCAGGAATAAGAGATTTGTCACAACAAACCACCCATAAAAAAACCCCCATCAAAGTGATGAGGGTTTTGGCAAATGCCATAATTGAATCAAAGATGACTCAAGAAATTTACTACTAAAATGTGGCTCTCCAACCTGGGCTCGAACCAGGGACACACGGATTAACAGTCCGTTGCTCTACCAACTGAGCTATTGGAGAATAGGCTGTAAGACTTTAATTTCCTACAACGAGCCTTAGAAGTCTCTAATGAGTTCTTGCTAAGTGGGGCGTATTCTAGCAAAGATAAAAAATACGTCAAGCGTTTTTTTGCATAATTAGTAAAAATTGTCATTTTAATGATGAGTTAGCAGATTTTTACTAAAAAATGGCTAAAACGTCTACAAAAAAGACACCTTATAGAATGTATAGGGTGTCTTTTTCTATAAAAAAACTTATAAGACTAAGTGCCCTTTATGACTTATTCGGCAACGTCTAAGTCAGCCACTGCTTTTTCGATACGTGATAAGGCATCTGTCAGCGTGGCTTCATCGGTAGCGTAAGAGATACGCATGTAACCGCCAAGGCCAAATGCATCACCAGGGACCACGGCCACACCGACTTTGTCTAATAACCATTCTGAAAACTCCGTACATGATGAGAGGCCAGCGGCTTTAATGAGTGGTTTGATTTCTGGGTACACGTAAAACGCGCCATCAGGACGCAGACAAGTAATCCCTTTAATAGCGTTTAAGCCATTCACTACCAAGTCACAGCGCTGCTCAAAAGCGGCTACCATCGGCGTGAGGACATTTTGGTCACCACTGATTGCTGCTTCTGCTGCCACTTGGCTAATCGAGGTTGGGCATGAGGTGGATTGTGATTGTACCTTTTTCATGGCACCGATTAGCTTAGCAGGGCCGCCAGCATAACCGATACGCCAGCCTGTCATTGCATACGCTTTAGACACACCATTTAGAATGATCGCGCGGTCTTTTAGCTCAGGTGCTGCATTTAAGATATTGTAGAACTTATCACCCGTCCAGCGGATATGTTCGTACATGTCATCTGAGGCTACATAGACTTGTGGATGCTTTTTCAGTACTTCAGCGATGGCTTTTAGCTCATCTAACGTATAAATCATACCCGTTGGGTTAGAGGGGCTATTCAATACCAACAGTTTGGTCTTGTCAGTAATGGCGGCTTCTAACTGCTCAGCGGTAATCTTAAAGTTTTGCTCAGCAGGGCATTTAACGATGACTGGCACGCCTTCTGC
>Ga0208300_100406_pt1 | contig 32758 bp, 26 predicted proteins | sample 23_taG_FD_184096 | JGI IMG/M metagenome (GOLD analysis project Ga0208300, IMG submission 184096) | Marine viral communities from Cariaco Basin, Caribbean Sea - 23_WHOI_OMZ (SPAdes) (version 2) | ecosystem: Environmental > Aquatic > Marine > Oceanic | place: Caribbean Sea: Cariaco Basin...
TTTATTATCTATTTTTTTTTTATTGTTTGCATTGGATAACAGATATTAAACTTTTCAGAACAACCTTGATATTCAAATTCAAATTCATTTATTTCTTCTTCTGAGCTAACTGTTATATTAAATGTATTGTAAATTGCTTTTATTTCACCATAATGTTCATCTATTTTATTTACATAATTATTGAATTCAAACTTTTTTTCTTTTCCATTTACTAATAACTTAATTTTATGCAAGTAAAGATAATGCTCTGGCTCGATATTTATATTTATTGATAAATTTTTATCTTTTATATTATAATTTACATTAAATGCTTCTTCTGCTGTTAAAGGGGATTCTTGTAAATCAAAAAGACTTCCAAAAGAATCACTCGATAAACTATTATTTAAAGAATCATTACCTAATGATAGTGATTCTGAATGACTATTAAATGCTATGAAAAAAGTTAACAAAATAGCAAAAATTTTATACATTTATTTTCTCCTAAATTTTTATAAATGTTTTATATTATGGTTGATTTTTTATAATACAATGATACATTAACGTTAATAAAATAAAATATACCACAAGAGGGAATTTATGTCAAATAAAGTTTTTTTTGCTTTCTTCATTATTTTAGCAACTACATTAAATTTTGGGTTTTTTATAGGTGATATAGATAATATAAATCACCATAATCAATTTGAATTATTTTTTGCAATTATTGTTAATATAATTGCTCTAACTCTTAAACTTGGAACAAGAACCCAAATAGACTCAATACAATTAGCTACAAGTGGCGTTTCTTGTTTACAGCTTATTGTTGCTTCTATTATTTGGTTTTTTGCTTCTCAATCGGGAAATATAGATTTATATTTACCAAGTATTGTAAGTCTTTCAGGTGGAGCATTTTTAGCAAATTTATTTTCAGTTATTCTTTTGATTATAGATGCAATTATTTATAAAAGGTAATTATGAATCAACAAAAAGAATTTTTACATTTAATTATAGCAAAGCTTAAATTTCCTTTAATTTTACTTATTACTGTTTATACAATTTCTATTATTGGTTTAGTTTTAATTCCTACTTATGATAATAATGGAAATATTTATTATTTAGATTTTTTTGAAGCATTTTTTATTGTAATATATACATCCACAACAGTAGGATTTGGTGAAACTCCTTACGCTTGGACTGAATATCAAAAGTTTTGGATGGCTATATGTACAATTATGACAGTTACATCTTGGTTGATAAGTATTGGACGTATCATAACCATTATGCAAGATCCATTGATTAAATTAGAAACAAAAACTTATTTTTTTAAAAGAAAAATAAAAAATTTAAAAGAACCCTTTTATATAGTAGCTGGATTTGGGAGAACTGGACAATTATTATCAAAAAATTTAGTTGAACACGGACTTAATGTTGTTATTATAGAAGAAAATAAAATGCTAATTGAAAGTGTTAATTATATTGACTATAAAGTAAATATACCATTTATGTATGGTGATATTTCTGATTTATCATTATTGAAAATATCAGGAGTTTTAAATCCTTATTGTCAAGGCTTGATATTGACAACTTCTGATGAGGAAGCAAATTTAAAAGCGGCTTTGAATGCAAGAATATTAAATCAAAATCTTAATATAATATCACGAGCACATCATTTAGAAGTCAAAAATAATTTGATTTCATTTAATACAAACCTTGTTGTTTCTCCATATTCTTTATTTGGAAAATATATTAAAAATAAATTAATTAAAAATAAATTTATTAATATTAAAGATGTACTAACAAAGGAAATATTAATTAATGAAAATCCATTAGAAAAATTACCAAAAACTAACTGGATTATATGTGGTTTTGATAAATTTGGAAAAATATTATATAGAAATATTAAAAACGAAGTAAAAAATATTAATATTTTATATGAAACTGAGAATAAACTTAATATTCTTTCCAATCATAATCATATTAATCTTGAAGGAGTTAATCAAGAAGATCTTATACAAGCTAATATAGTAAATAGTAATGTTTTAGTTCTTACTAGTAAAGATGACCATAAAAATTTATCTACTATTTATACTGCAAAAAAAATTAATCCAAATATATTTATTATTTCTATATTAAACAATGAAGAAAACTATATATTATTTAAAAAATTAAATGTTAATTTTATTATACAGCCTAATCATTTATTGGTTAGAGAAATATTTCCCATGATTAGTGAACCTTTATTATTTAAATTTCTAAAACAAATAGAAAAAACAGAAACAGAAGAAAAATTATCTTATATTTATGATTTATTAAAAAATATTAAACAAAATCATGTGTGGAGTCTTCATATTAATGAAGAAAAGTCATTGGTTGTAACAAATCACTTAGATAAAGATAAAAAAATAACAATACAAGATTTAATGGTTGCTAATTATAAAAAAAATAGCTTTCCTGTTCCTTTAATGATATACAAGGGAGATGATTATATAGCATTACCTAACTATTCTACTGTTGTAGATTATGATGATATTATTTTATTTACTGGTAATATTGATGATAAAAACAAAATGGAATGGGTTATAAATGACGAAATATTTTTTGAAAGAAATATAGAATACTCAAATAAATTATGCCTAATAGATTATCTTAAAATTATATAGATTTTTTGTTTCTTGTTTTTATTTTTTTTACTGTTATAATTTTTATAATATAAACTTTATCTTTATAAGGAAAATTATGAATATTGGTATTCTTTCAGAAGAAAAAAATAATCGTTATCTCATTACTCCTGAAACTGCCAAGTTGATTATACAAGGTGGTAATAATATTTTTTTTACAACTAATATAGAGAGAGATTATTATAATCAATTAACATTAATAAAATCTTCAAAATTCACTTTGAAAGAAAAGGAAGAAATAAAAAAAATAATTTTATTTATAAAGAAAAATCTAAAAGAATCAAACACTTTTTCAATCAAGGAATACATAAATATAGAAAATAAAATTCAATTAAGAATTAAAAAATTATGTAAAGAAAAAATTTTTAAAAGTTATAAAGAAGTTAAAGATATATATGTAGATTTTTTCAAAAAAGTTGCAGGATATGACTTTCTTGAATCTGGAGCATTCAGATTAAAATCAAATGATTTAATTCTTGATAAATGCAATTTTATAACATGTTATAATTTTAGTTCTGATTTTATTGATTTATTAGAAGAGGAACATGTTATTGTTTGTTATAGTAATGCTTTAAGAAGTAAAAATAAAATAGATAGAATAGCTAATAAAAAAGCAACATTAATTGGTATTGAGTATATAGAAAATCAAAATGGTAAAAGAATTATTCAAGAAATTATATCAAAATTAAGTGCTAAAGTTGGATTCAATATGATTATGAGTATACTTAATAGACAAGGAATCATTCTAGGTAACATTCCATTTAATAAAAAATCAAATATTACTATATTAGGTTATGGAACTGTTGGAAAGGAAATTGCTAAAATTTTTAATGCATTTGATTGTAATATCACAATTTTTGATAAAAATGCACTTATTTTAGGCGATAATAATTCTTATTCATTTTTTTCTATACATAATGAAGTAGAATTAAAGGAATCTATTAAGAAATCAGATATTATTGTAAGTGCCATTGGTGACAAATATAAACAATGTTCAAATATTTTTAATGAAGATTATATAAAAAGCATAGAAAAAGAAACATTATTATTTGATTTTAGTATAAATCAAGGTGGTATTATTAAAAATGTTAAAGAGACAAAACAAAGAGATGATATATCAGAATTATATAGCATTAATAACCTAAATAATAACTTATTATATAGTGGAATTGGTGATATTCTTCAATTTACTAATGTATCTGTTTCTAATTATATTAGTAATATATTAGCGGCTTATTTGTTTATAATTTTTGATAACAGAGCAGAAGATTCAGAATATTTCAATGATTCCTTTATAATTAAAAAAGGAGTTATAAATAATAATTTTGAATTCATAGAAACGAAGAACCAAGTAATACCAGATATTCAAGATCCCTTTGATCTAATGGATAGTGATATTTCAGAAGGTTGGAAGAATATGGATGATGTTAATGAGTTATTAGAAGCAAATTCAAATTATGAAGACAAATAAATAAATATTTTATATTTTATAACAAAAAAGACCTTTAACTAAAAGGTCTTTTTCTATTAATTTAAACTATTTTTCGTATTTCTTTTTAATTCTTTCTTTTTCAGCTTTTTCTGGATCAAAGTTATCTGTTACTGGAAATATTTCATGTTTTAATTTGAAAATTAATATAGAACCAAATCCTAAATAAAGCGCAAGAGTTACATTTCTTATTAATTGTTCTAATATTGTATCTATTTCTTTTATATCCATTATAGAGTTAATTAATAAACCACCACCTATAAAATATAAACCACAAGGAATAATCCAATATAATATATTTTTTAGTAACCCTAAATATGTTTTTAAATTACCTTTTATTACACCTACATCATTTAATTTAATATTAATATAACTAATGTAAGAACTAAATAATAAAAACAAAAAGGATATTACAAAAAATATAAATGATCCAATTAATAATACAAAATCTGTTGTTGTCATAATTGCTGCATATTTTTCTAATACTAAATTAAACTTTTCTGGATCATTATTTGATTGAATTAAACCTTCAACCAACCCTGACGGTAAGCCTATATGTCCACAAAATAGGGCTATTAATAATATAAAAAATCCTAAAAACATTAAATTTAAATAATATTTTATACTAACAAATGATTTCAATATTTTTAATTTGTTAATATTATCTTCAAAAAATAAATAGGAATGTCCCATTAATCCTATAATATATAAATAAAAAATTGTTTTAACAAATTCACTTACCATAATCATAATAGAACTTTGCGAATACGGATTTTCTGGTGATATTTTTGTGGGATCTATCATAAAAACATTATTATTTAAATAATCAAATACAGTAAATAATATTAATATGAACATTGAAAAATACATTATATTTTTGAAATGGATTTTCATAAGAGAAAAAGACTCTTTAACAAAATTTACTTGTTCTTTAAATCCTTTTTTTTCTATATTAAGACTCATTTATTTTTCCTTATTATGCTATTATATTTTATTTTATCTTACATCAAAAGATTTAAAAATCAATTTATTTTATTTTTTTTAATATTTTTAATTTTATTTTTTTTGCTTAATTCTTTTTGTATTTCTAATGATTCTTTTGTTTTTAAATCTTTTAATTTATATTTATTTAGTATTTGTGATTTTTCTTTTAAAAATACTGATTGTTTATCCGAACTTAATAAATGAGTATTTGGTACTTCATATTCAACAACCAACATATCTGGATTATGCTTTATTATAAATTCATATATTGAGTTTTCTTCTTATTCTTCGAGCCAATTAAATATTTGACTTTTATTTTTAAATCCAAAATACCATTTTTCTAATTCATTTTCATCTTCTGTTATGTTATGATATAAGCTTGCTAATACTTCATCTTCCATAGGAGAAGGTTGTTTTACTCTTGAAAAATAAAATTCCACGTTTATAGGTTTTCCTATATTTTCCATTGCTCTATACATGCCAAATCCATTTTTGTCTTCTATTCTTAATATTTTTGTTTTCTCGTTATTTTTTATTATTTGTTTATCAACAAGATAATTATAAATTTTATTATAAGATACAGTCAAAAAATCACCTTTATATGTTGAAATCATAGATTTTTTATCAATTAAATTAGAGCAAAAACTTTTATAATCTATTTCTTTGTTAATATTTTTTTTTATTATTTTATTTATTTTTTGATGTAATGAGAATAAAGCATTATTAAAACCATTTTCTTCTTCAACCTTTTCACTAAAAAATGAATCCTTTGGAAATAATTTGAAAGTTTTATAATCATCTTTTATTCCATGATTTTCAAAGTGCATTATTTCTATAAATTTTTTTCTATCCATATTAATTTTCCTTTTATACTTTTTATTTTAACATGTTTTTTATTTTTTATATTATTCTTGAAGTTATTTACTATTCTGCTATACTCATATTTAATAAATATAAAGAGGATAATATGAAAATAGTAACGCATGATGGAACATTCCATACAGATGAAGTCTTTGCTATTGCTTTAATAAAAAAATTTATTACTTCAAAAATTGAAGTAATTAGAACAAGAGATGAAAAAATATTAAACGAAGCAAAAGAAGATAAGAGTATATTTGTAATAGATGTAGGAAGAGAATATAATTTTTATAAAAGAAATTTTGATCATCACCAAAGAGAATTCAATAAAACTTGGGATAATGAAGATACCTTGTTTTCTTCTTGTGGATTAGTTTGGGAATTTTTAAAAAAAAGAGGTTATTTAAAAAAGTTTTCAAAATTCACTTTAAATAATATAGAAAAAAAACTTATAAAGAAAATAGATGCTCATGACAATGGACAATGTTTTTGGTCGCTTTCTAACATGATTAAAATATGTAATAGAGATAATAATAAAGAAGAAGATTTTAACAAAGCATTAGATATAGCAAAAGTTTATCTAGATAATATTTTTTATCAAGAAAATCATTCTGATAAATTGCATTCTATATTTAGAAAAGATCTCGAAAAATATGATAACAATAAAATATTTATTAGCTCAATATCAAATAATGGCTCTTTCTTGAAACATCTATCACAAAAAACAAATGCATTAATTTTGATATATGAGCAAAAAGATACAGATAATTCTTCAAGATGGTATTCAAAAGCTATAACAAAACAAAAATTTAATAATGGAAATAAAGATTGTATCATTTCTGCATTAGCGCCTGAATCTTGGCGAGGATTATCAGATGAAGAATTAATATTAAGAACTGGCTTAAAAGGTAGTGTTTTTGTTCATAAAACTGGATATTTATGTGTTTCTAAAAATAAAAAGACCGCGATTAATATGGCAAAAGCAATGCTTGACAATATAGAAAAAATAAAAACTTTTGATTAATAATTTTTATATTTTTAATTCTCAAGTTATAATATAACTATAATATAAAAAAAGGTAAAACAAGTGGAAAATTATATAAACTTAATTAACTTTTCTCATTATTCTGTGAGTGGGGGTTTATTGACTATTGATGAAATTATTGATAATGCAAAGAAAAAAAATCAAACATATGCTTCATTAACGGATTTAAATACGCTATCAGGCATTCCAGAATTTTATGAAAAATGTATTAAAAATAATATCAAACCTATTATTGGTACAACACTTAGTGTTACTGATAATGATAAATATATTGGTGATATTACTCTAATTGCAAAAAATCAAAAGGGATTTGATAATATAAAAAGACTTGTATCTAAGCTTGGTGAATTTAAAAATAGTAAATTTAGAAGTATAGATTTAAAAGAAATATTAAATAATTCAGATGATATTTTATTTTTAGAAGGTGCTAAAAATTCAATAGCTTATAATATCACAAATAAAGAACAGTATAATGAAATATTTTCTAGAATAAACAATTCTTTTGGTTTAAATTTAATAGGAACAATACAACCCAATAATGACAAAAAAGTAGGAATTGATGCTGCTCAAAGGTTAATGGGGGCAATTAACAATTCTGCTGTAAAAAATGAAGAAAATGGTAAAATAAAAAAAAATAGAGTTATTTTTTCAAATAATAATAGATTTCAAGATAAAGAATTATATTTTTTACAAATGAATAAATTTCATGAATATTCACATCTAAAAAAATCTTTAGAAAAAAGTAAAGAAAAAGTGCCAGATAAATTTATTGATAAAAATGATTATTACTTAAACGAAGAAGATTTAGAAAAATCATTATCAGCTTTTTCTTCAAAATTACAAGGCAAAGGTATCTTATTAAAAGAAAATAGTATTGTTCCTAAAATTGGTGAATATAAAATATTTAAAGATCCTGAATTCCCTAAACTTTCAGAAGAGCAAACATTAAATTCTATTATAAAAGATAAATGGGCTAATTTTAAGACTAAAATTCCAAATGAAAAAAGAAAAGAATATATTGATAGATTAAAACTTGAAATAGAAACTATTAATGAAATGGGATTTGGAGATTACTTCGTTATTGTTAATGAAATAGCAAATTCAGCAAAAGAATCTGGTCAAACAACAGCAATAAGAGGTTCAGGTGCGGCTTCTTTAATTGTTCATGTTTTAGGTTTATCTGATATTGATCCTATTCAGCATGATTTAATGTTTGGTAGATTTTTAAATAAAGGTAGAAATGAATATCCAGATCTTGATATTGAGACAAGTGATAATTTAGAAATGTTACAGTTATTAAGAGATAGATATGGCGCAGAAAATTCAGCAAACTTAGTTAGTTATGATACTCTATCTAAATCAAGTTCAACTTATGATTTTGTTATTAACTCTTTAAAGCGTTATGCTACACAAGATCTTGAATTTCAACAAAAGTTAAATATAGCTGATAATACTATTTCAAAAAGTTTATCTTTTTTCAAAAGAAGTAAAAAACAATTATCAGAAATTCTTGAAACAAATCCTTATATTCAAAAAATATATAATGGCGATAAATTTTGTAAAAAAATAATAGATCTATCTATTAGAATGGAAAATCAAATTAGAAATAGAAAAGTTAGTATTGGTACTGCTATATTAAGTAATAAATCAATTCAAAAAACATTATCAACAGTAGAAACACAAACTGGTGTTAATAGTTATATTGAAGTAGATAAAAATTATATACAAAAAATGGGACACTTGAAAATGGATATTCTTTCAAGTGTTATTTTGAAAAAATTAAATTTAGCTGCTAAAAATTCTAACGTTGATTTAGCAAGTATTGCAACAAGTAACTTAGATGATCCAAAAGTATTTCATTTTCTTTCAAAAGGATTACTTTCACATATAAACCAAATTTCTTCAAGATTCAAACTTGAATCAGAAGTTACAGAAGATAATCCTCAAGGAATAGGGGCTACAATGTGTAAAGAAATTCAGCCTAAAAACTTTCAAGAATTAGCGGCTATTATGGCTCTCATTAGAATGGGTGAAGAAGATGCAAGCGGAAATAAACCAGAACAATATCAAAAATATTTAGATGGAAAAAATAATCCAGAATCTATTGTTTACAAACATCCTGATTTAGAGAGCGTTTTATCAGAAACTTATGGTGCTATAATATTTGAAGAACAAATAATGAAAATTTCTCAAAAAATAGCCAACTTCACAGATTCAGAAGCTGACAATTTAAGAAGTGTTATTAAAAAAGAAAAAGTTGAAGCCATTCCTGAAATTAAAGATAAATTTATAAATAATGCAATAAACAATAATATATCAAAAGAAGTTGCCACTGATATTTTTAAAGATATTGAAGATAAAATGGGTACTTATCAATTTAATAAAGCTCATGCTTGTGTTTATGCAGCTATTGCCTATCAACAAATGTATTTAAAAGTTTATCATCCAGCAGAATTTTATGACGCTCATTTTAATAAAGATCAAACACATATATATAAGCATGAGTTAATGGAACTTGGAACTTTTGTTAAAAGACCTGATATTAATAGTTCTAATATGAGTCCTGAGACAATATATGTTAATTCCCAAGGTAAAGAAAAGTTAGTCATAGATTTTTCTTTAAATAATATAATTAATAATAACGTTTTAGAAAATATATTAGATGAAAGACAAGAATATGGATATTTTACTAATATTTTTGAATATTGTGAAAGAATAATACCTATATATACTGATTGTAATTTGATGTCAGAAGAAATAAAAACAAAAAAATCTCAAAATCAAATTGATACTTTTAAAAATGATACTATAAAGCTTATAAAAGTTGGAGCTTTTGATGATTTAAAATTAACAGAAGAAAATAATATTTTATATAATAGAAGTTTATTAATTGAAAATATTGATACTATTATTAATAGTTCTATAAATTCTCACATTGAAATGGAAATTACAATAAATAATCCTAATAATATTCTAAGTAATGAAGAAGTTCAGGATTTTGAAAACAACGTACTTCCTATTTCACCATTAGAACACTATAATAAAATATTAGCTACCAATTCAAAAAAAAAACAATCTAGGAAAATATCCTAATTAAAAAAATATTTTTAAAAATCCCTTTCAAGGGATTTTTTTATTATCAATAAAAAAGCCCGTTAAAACGGGCTTTCAATATAATTTTTATAGACTTCTTATTCTTGATTTAATTCTTCAAAGTTTTCTTGTTCTAAATCAGGTTCTAATATTTCTACTTCTTCTTGGTGTTCTACAATAAATGAATCAGCTAGTTTATCTTTATCATCTATTTTTATTAATTTTACACCAGAAGTTGTTCTTCTTGTAACATTAATTTTTTCAAGTGAAATTCTATTAGAAACACCATTTTTAGTAGTAGTTATAATATCTTGTGACAAATCATTTACAGATATAGCTTTAAATAACATACCTGTTTTTTCATTATCTTTGAATACTTTAACACCTTTACCACCACGTTTTTGTGTTTTATATTCATCTGAATTTGTTATTTTTATCATACCATTTTCAGATACAGTAACAATTAAACCACCTTGACAAACCACTCCTGCACCAATTATCTCTTGATTTCCTTCTTCAAGATTCATTCCACGTACACCTTTTGAGGTTCTACTTAATTGTCTAATAGTATTAGATTCAAAAATAATTATATTGTTTTTATTATTAACAAGCATTACTTTATCTTCAGAAGTACAAGTTGAAGCACTAATTACTGTATCTTCTTCATTTAACCTAATACCTAATAGTCCAGATTTCCTAAATGAATTAGAATAGTCAGTAACTTTTGTTTTCTTAACCATTCCAGATTTTGTTACCATAACTAAATCATCTTCACTTTCGTAATCTACTGGTAACATTAATAATACTTTGTCATCTTTGTCAATTTCTAAAATATTATTTATATGTCTTCCACCTAAGTTGTCTGTTAATTCATAAGCATACATTGAATAAACTTTACCTTTCTCTGTAACCATCATTACTGTTGAGTGAGAATGAGAATTAATAGCTTTTGCTATAAAATCTTTTTCTTTTAACTTCATGATCTTTTTACCACGAGTACCACGGTTTTGTTGTTCGAATTCAGAAACAGGAACTCTTCTTAGATAACCATTATTACTAAATAAAATAGTACAATCTTCTTCTTTTGTTAAAGCAGCAAGATCAGTATCTAATTTATTATATTCATAATCCGTTAATCTTTTACCATATATTCTATCGCCATGACGGTTTTTTGTATTTACAAAAAGAGATATTTGTTTTGCTGTTTCTTCTAATATTACTTTTAATATTTCTTCATTAGAACCAAGTAGTTTAGCATAATATTCTCTTTGAATATTTATTTCAGCTACTTCTTTTTCAATTTGTTCTATTTCACCAGAAGTTAATTTTTGTAATCTCATATCAACAATAGATTGTGCCTGTACTTCATCTATTTCAAGAAAATCTATTAGATTTAATTTAGCTTCTGCTGTTGATTTTGATTTTTTTACAATTTCTATTACTTCATCAATTTTAGCTAAAGCTTTTGCTAATGCATTTAATATATGTTGACGTTTAGCAGCTTCTGCATCTTTATATTGTGTTCTTCTTGTAATAACATCTACTCTATGTTCAATAAATTTATCAAACACAGTTGTTAAACCAACAAGTTTTGGTTCATTATTTATTAAAACATTAACATTATAACTAATACTTTTTTCAAGTTCTGTTATTTTTGCTAATTTATTGAAAAATAATTCAGCTTCACAATCTCTTTTTAGTTCAATATAAATACGAACACCTTCTTTATCAGATTCATCACGGAAATTTTTAATTTCATCTATTTCTCTTTTTCCACCTTTATCTTTATTTGGTTTAGTTAAATCTGTAATATCTTTTACTAATTTTTCTTTATTAACTTGATAAGGTATTTCAGTAATAATAATTACAGGATTTCCTGTTGAACTTTCTTCTTCATACCATCTTGCTCTTAGTCTAACACTACCACGACCTGTTTCCCATACATCTTTCATTTCTTTTAAATTATGAACAAGCCCACCAGTAGGAAAATCAGGGGCTGGCATTAACTTAATTAAATCTTCAATTTCAATTTCTTTATTTTCAATTTTTGATTTAACTATTTCTTCTAAACAAGCCATAACTTCAATAGGATTATGTGGTGGCACTCGACAAGCCATACCAACTGCTATACCTTCTGTACCATTTACTAATAAATTAGGATATTTTAATGGTAAAACTTCTGGCATTTTTTCAGTACCATCATAGTTTGCTTGCATATTTACCGTATTAAAAGGCATATCATCAAACATTGAGGTAGCAAATGGACTCATTCTTGCTTCTGTATAACGCATTGCTGCTGCACTATCACCATCGACAGAACCAAAATTACCTTGACCATCTACTAATTCTACTCTCATAGAAAAGTCTTGTGCCATTCTAACAAGAGCATCATAAACAGAACTATCACCGTGCGGGTGATATTTACCGATTACATCACCAACAATACGTGCTGATTTCTTGTATACTGCATTATGTGTATTTTTTAGTTCATATTGTGACCATAATATTCTTCGGTGTACTGGTTTCAAACCATCTCGAATATCAGGTAGTGCTCTATCTGTGATTACAGACATTGCATAATTCAAAAAGAATTTTTGAGCAGACTCTACAATATTTAAGTCTACTATTTTTGATTGAGGTTGATTATTATCTGACATTCTTTACTCCTATAAATCTATTTCTGCATATTTTGCGTTTTGTTCGATGAATTCACTTCTTGGTTTAACGTTATCACCCATTAAATCTTCGAAAACTTGTTTTACTTTATCTATATCATCAATAACAAGTCTTAATAATGTTCTTGATTCTGGATTCATTGTTGTATCCCAAAGTTCAGTAGGGTTCATTTCACCTAGACCTTTAAATCGTTGAATATTATATTGATCTCTATTTTCATCGCCCCCTATATATTCTAATAATTCTTCGTCACTCATAGGATATACAGGTTTTGCTTTTGCTTTTGCTTTTTTACTTTTCACTTGGTATAGTGGTGGTTGGGCAAGATAAACCCTACCTTCTAACAATAATGGAAGAAGACCATTTAATAATAATGTTTCCATTAATATTGCGATATGTAAACCATCAACGTCAGCATCGGTCATTATGATTATTTTTCCATAACGCAACTTTTTCATATCAAAATTATCACCACGACCAGTTCCTATTGCGTCTACAAAGTTAGATATTTGTTCTGAATTATGGATTTTTACTTCATTTGCTTTGGCAACATTAATTATTTTACCTCTTAGTGGTAAAATAGCTTGATTTTTTCTATCTCTACCTTGTTTTGCAGAACCACCTGCTGAATCACCTTCCACAACAAATATTTCATTTTCTTCAATGTTTCTACTTTGACAATCAGCAAGTTTTCCAGGTAAAGGTCCGAAACCACTTGTTTCTTGTTCTTTTCTTATTTTTAATTTATTTTTTTCCATTTGTTCACGCATATTTCTTGCAAACAAACTTTTCTTAACAATATCTTTTGCTTGTTCTGGATTTTCTTCAAGATATGTCTCTAATGCTTCTTTAAATTTATTGTAAATGAAAGTATGAGCTATACCAGAAGTTAAGCTATTTTTAGTTTGACCACCAAATTGCGGATCTGACATTTTTAGTGATAACACTAAACTAATACCTTCAAAAATATCATCTACTTTTAATTCTTTATCCAGCTTAAGATTATCTTGACCATATTTATTTACAACAAGAGCAAATGCTTTATTTAAACCTTGTAAATGTCTACCACCATCTTTTGTAGTAATATTATTTACGAAAGTCATTATTTTGTTTGAGAAATTATCTCTTTCAAAAATAAATGAAATTTCTGCTTCCATTTCTTGTACTTTGTTTTTTGCGGTCATTGTATCTTTAAAATGAAAATCAACAGTATTTTCTGTTAATAATTTTTCTTTGTTTTTAACATTTTTTAATACAAGTTCTGAAATACCTTCTTCTGAATAGTATTCTTCAAAAAAATCTTTCTTTTTATTTGTTAATGTTACTCTTAATTTTTTATTTAGGAAGGATGTTAATCTTAATTTTTCTGTTAAATGCTTCATATCAAAGAAATATTGTTCATCTTCAATTGCATCTTCAAAAATCAAAGGATCAGGTTTAAATATTACTTCTGTGCCTTTACCTTCTGTTGTCTCACCAAGGTTTTGTAAATTACCTTTTTTTACACCTTGTTCAAATTCTTGTTTATACTTAATTCCATCTCTAACTACAATTACTGTTAAAAATTCTGATACGAAATTTGTTACAGAAGCACCTACACCGTGTAGTCCACCTGATACATTGTAAGTTTTGTTTGAAAATTTACCACCACCATGAAGTTTTGTGAAAATAATATCAATACCAGTAATTCCTTCTTTTGGATTAATATCTACTGGCATACCACGACCATTATCTTTTATAGAAACTGAACCTTCTGGATAACCTTCTGGATCAATTTCAACATAAATTTCTGAACAATGTCCTGCTAAATATTCATCTACTGCGTTATCAAATATTTCATCGAATATTTTATGAATACCTTTTTGATCTGTGTGATCAATATACATGGCTGGTCTTTCTCTTACTGCTTCTAAATCTTCCAATACAGAAAGATCAGCAGCGCTATAATCTTGAGACATATAAACTCCTTAAATACCTAAAATATAATATATTTTTGTCTATGTTTATTGTATTATATCGAACTAAAAAGTCAATTAAAAAACCTTTAAAAATGGCTTTTTTTAACGTTTTTTTTATTTTTTTTATTAATAATATTTAAAACAAAAAAAAAGCCTTCAATTTTAATAAAAAAAGAAGGCTTTCTTGTTTTATTTTTTATAAAAAAGCTATAATTTGCTTAATTATTAAACAGGGCGTTTAGTTACAATTTCATCGATTAGACCATATTCAAGAGATTCTTGTGCATTTTTGAAATTATCACGATTCATATCTTTTTCAAGTTGTTTAAAAGTTTTACCAGCAGAGTTATGTTCTACATAAATTTGAGTTAAATCTTTCTTAACTCGTAGAATTTCATTTGCATGAATTTCAAAATCAGAAGCTTGACCTTGGAAACCACCTAGTGGTTGGTGAATCATATGACGAGCACTTGGAAGCATTAAACGTAAACCTGCTGTTCCTGCTTGTGCAAGACAAGAACCCATTGACGCTGCTTGACCCATTACAAGAGTTGATACATCATTTCTAATAAATTGCATAGTATCATAAACAGCCATACCAGCAGTTACAGATCCGCCAGGACTATTAATATACATATTAATTGTTTTTTCAGGATTTTCAGATTCAAGAAACAAAAGACTTGCTACCATTACATTAGCCATGTTATCTTCTACTTGACCATTAAAAAATACTACGTTTTCTTTCAACATTCTTGAATAAATATCAAAAGCTCTTTCACCTTTACTTGTTGATTCTATTACAGTTGGAACAAGAGTTGCCATTGGGGAAGTATTAACACCGTGATCGCCTAGAATTTCAGTTGCTTGACTTAGGATTTGGTTCATTTGATTTCTTTTCATATTATAATTATCTCCTTGGATTAATTTAGAGTTAGTATACTAAAATAAATGAAATAATGCAAGCATTATTTTAATTATTTTGTGTAATTCCTCTTAATTCTTCTATAGCACCAATAATATTAGTTACTGGTAGTATTTTTATCTTTGAATTTTTAATTAATTTTTCATTTGTATTTGATCTTGGAACAATTATATAATCAAAACCATGTTTTTCTGCTTCTTTTATTCTCTCTTCACCATTAGGTACAGGTCTTACTTCACCTGATAGTGACAACTCTCCAAAAGAAGCTATTTTTTTAGAAATAGGATTATCTTCAAGAGAAGACAACACAGCAAAACAAACAGCCAAATCAGAAGAAGTTTCTGTTGAAGGAACTTGCATTCCACCTACAACATTCACATATATATCCTGATTATATGTTTTTATTCCTGCATGTTTTTGTAATACTGCAAGTATCATTCTTATTCTTTGATAATTTAAACCAATTGGAACAAGCATGGGTGCTTCAAGAAAACTTTCATTTACAAGAGCTTGTACTTCAAATAATAATGGACGAGAACCATCTTTTAAAACCATTATTGCACTTCCACTTGCTTCTGTTGATTCGGAAGAAATAAATAATGAAGAAGGATTTTTAACTTCTTTTAATCCTGTATCTGTCATTGCAAATACACCAAGTTCATTAACTTGACCAAATCTATTTTTAATTGCTCTTAACATTCTATATCTGCTACCTTTTTCTCCTTCAAAAGATAAAACCGTATCAACCATATGTTCCAATATTTTAGGACCTGCTATTGTTCCTTCTTTCGTAACATGCCCTATCAGTAATATAGAAACACCTTTCTTCTTGGCATAGTGAGTTAATTTTGCTGTTGCATCTCTTAACTGAGAAGGAGAACCTGCGACTGAATCAGAAGAATCAGTAACTATTGTTTGAATAGAATCTATTACAACAACGGTCATGCTATGTTTTTCAATTTGGTAAATTATATTTTCAACAGAAGTTTCTGATAAAAATTTTAATTCGTCTATGTTTAGATTTAATCTTGAACCACGATCTGAAACTTGTTGTAATGATTCTTCACCTGTTACATATAAAGCTTTTTCATTTTGGAGTTGAGATATTGAAGACATTACCTGTATTAATAATGTTGATTTACCTACACCTGGATCGCCACCTATTAAAACCATAGATCCTTTTGTTAAACCACCACCCAAAACTCTATTTAATTCACCATTATTAGTATTTATTCTTACAACTTCTTTTTTATCTTTATTTATTTCATTTGCTGATTTAATTTCATTATCATCATTTCCTACCCAACCACCAGAACTTGATTTTTTTGAAGGTGCTGTTCCAAGATTAACTTCTTTTATTCTTCCAAAAGTACCACATTCACTACATTTTCCCACCCATTTTACATGTTCATTTCCACAAGATTCACAAACATAAACTATCTTAGATTTTTTTGCCATATTCAATTCCTTTTTTTAATTTTAATTATTATATATTATTTTTTTTCTATTTCAATCTTTTATTTTTTTTATTTTTATTATATAATAATAATAGAGTAAAGTAATTTATAAAAAGGAATTTTATGAAAAATAATAGTTTTAATTTAATCAGAAGAAATGATGGAGCTTTATTATTACTAATTTTCGAAAATAAATATTCAAAAGATAATGTATTTTTTCAAGTTAATAAAGAAAAGAGTGTTTTAAAATTAATATATCCAGAAAACAAAAATGTTATTTTTAAAAATATAGATAAAAAAATACTAAGATGTCTTTCTTCAAAGAAAAATATATTAGTTTCAGAAGTTGATAATAAAAACAACTATAGTAGTGGTGAAATTACAAATAGTTATTTTATGAAAAAAATTGCATAAAAAAACCTGCATAATGCAGGTTTTTTTATATTTATTATTTTAATTAACCATTGATAGAAGCTTCTTTTATAGAAGTAGGTAGTAGTTCTAGCCAAGCAATTTCTTGTACTTTTGTTGATACTTTACCACGTAGTTGTTTTTCATCTATACCACGTTGAATCATTTCCTTTTTAACACGAGAAGCTGTATCTTTGAAATAAGCTCTTGCTGCTTTAGTTGTACCAAGTTTACTTTTCATTTGTTCATACAAGAAATATTGAATTGTCATTGTAGTTGTATCATAAGGAATAACAACTGCACGTTTAAATTCTTGTAGATTTAGATCAGAAATTTTTGCATTATGAATAATTTCGCGCCAAGCTCGTTCTTGAACTTTTGTAGATAGTTTACCACGTAGATCATTTTCAGCAAATAAACCTTCTGAAAGAATTTGATGTTTTAGATCTGTTGCAATGTTTTTGAAATAACGTCTTGCGTCATCTTTTTTCGCGGCAATTGAATGAAAAAGAATTGGTGGAATTGTCATTGTGGTATCTTCGAAAGGAATAACCATCGCTTTATGAAATTCAGTTACATTTTGAGCCATATCTTTAATTGTTGTAGTCATTTTGTTTATCTCCCATATTTTTCAAATATAATACTATACTTTTATATTGCTTGTCAAGTTTTTTATTATATTTTTTTAAAGCATATAATATATTTTTTTAAAATCAATTATACTTTATTATATAATAAAAGAAATATTATTGCAAATAAAAAAATATAGTAAAATATATTGTTAATATTTAGCGATAATTAAATCTTTTTTACCAATAAAACCAAAATCAACTTTAGCAACTAATTTTTTATCAAGCTCATAAATTTTTATTATTTTTCCTTTACCATATTTTTTATGATTCATTATATCACCAACTTCATACTTCGGTTTTTCATCTTCAAAATAGGAGTTAGTAGAAGCAGAAATAGTTCTATCAGAATCCTCTTTATCACTTTTATTTCTTAATATGTTTCTTCCTATTTTACAAATACCATAATCATTTTCTGATTTAAAATCTAATATATCAATAGGTAATTCTTCTAAAAATTTAGAATATTCTACTGGTTGATTATATCTTTTTTCAGAAAATGAAAATTCAACGGTTTCCATTCCTCTTGTTATCGCTACATAAGCAAGTCTTCTTTCTTCTTCAAGCAGCTTTTTTTGCTCTAAGCTTCTTTTTGAAGGAAATATTCCTTGTTCAAAGCCAACAATATAAACTTTTGGAAACTCTAAACCCTTAGAAGCATGTACTGTCATAAGTTGTACATTATCACCTTCTTTGTTTTTATCAGCATCACTTTGCAATGAGGCATGATACAAAAAAGCCTCTAAATCAGTTTTTTCTTCTTCTTCATTTTTAAAATTTCTTGCAAAGTAAACTAATTCTTGTAAATTTTGTTTTCTTTCATCTGCCTTCTCTTCACCTTCTTTATCATAAGCGTCTGAAATTTGGGTGCTATCAAGTATATGCATTACTATATTATAAGGAGAATGTTCTTTCATTCTTTTTCCTTTTTCTATAATATTTATATATTCTTTTATATTATTTAAAGCCTTACCTTTTATTTTTTTATTAATTATCATTTCATTTAATGATTCAAAAAGTGATATTTTATTATTTTTTGAATGTTCTATGATATTTAATATTGATTTTTTTCCTACACCTCTTGGTGGAAAATTAATTGTTCTTTCAAAAGAAACATCATTTTCTTCATTATTTATCATAGACATATAAGACAATACATCTTTAATTTCTTTTCTTGACCAGAATCCAATACCACCTATTATCTTATAAGGTATTCTTCTTTCAGTTAATTTTGATTCAAAAGAACGAGATATTGCATTATTTCTATAAAGAATAGCTATATCACTTGGATTTCTACCATTTATATCTATTTCATATTTTATCTCTTCTGCAATTACTTTTGCTTCTTGATCTGGATTAAAACATTGTCTTACCATTAAAGGTTTGCCATCTTCTTTTTCACTCCATAGATCTTTTCCTGCTCTTTTTGTATTATTTTTTATTATATAATTTGCGGCATTTAGGATATTATTAGTTGAACGATAATTTTGTTCTAATTTAACAGTTTTAGAACTTGAATATCTATCAGAAAAATTAATTATGTTATCTATTTTTGCTCCACGCCAACCATATATTGACTGATCATCATCGCCTACTACGTATAAATAATTTCCAAGAGATATATTTTTTAACCATTCTTCTTGAATTTCATTAGTATCTTGATATTCGTCTACTAATATATGTTGAAATTTTTCTTGGTAATATTCTTTAACAGCAGGGTTTCTTTCAAAAAGTTCTTTTACATATAATAAAATGTCTCCAAAATCTAATGCATTAGAACTTCTTCTTATTTCTTCATATCTTTTATAAATATTTAAATAACTTGGTGGAAAACCAAGCGACTGTAATAGTTTTTTAGAAGCCTCTGGTCTTTTTCCTGCTTCCTTTGCTGTATTTATATAAATCAGCATTTCCTTTATCACTTCTTTCTTATCTTCAGATATCTGTAATTCTTCTAGAACTCTTCTTAATATTGTTTTCTGATCATCTGTATCTATTATTTCATAATTTTTAGGTAAGTTCAATAAATTATGATGGGCAGAGATAATTCTATTACACAACCCATGAAATGTACCTATCCACATTTTATTTGAATCAATATTTAGCTCCTTTGGCAACATTTTCATTGCTCTTTCTTTCATTTCACCTGCTGCTTTATTCGTAAATGTAACAGCAAGAATACTTTCAGGTTCTGCCCCAATTAAAGCTAAGTAAGCCATTCTTGTTGTTAAAACTTTTGTTTTTCCACTACCTGCACCAGCAAGAACTCTTACATGTTTTTCTCTTGCTAAAACAGCTTCTTTTTGTCTATCATTAAGTGCTGATATTAACTTATCTATTTGCTTTTCTTGATTCATTCTTATTCCTTACTATATTCCTATACCAATAATTGGACTTAAACCATACCTAAAGTTTCTAAACATTATTTCAGAAATATCAATAGGTTCATAATTACTAATTGATAATAAAACGTCTTCTTCCATTGCATTTATTTTTCTTTGAAATTCTATATAAATTTCTTTTTGATATTCTTCAAGAGGTTTTTGTTGAGCATAACTTCTAAAAAATACTCTATTTTTTAATTCATTTAAGTTTGATAATTGTTCGCTCCAATGATTATCTATTACTTTTAATATCAACTCTTTTTGTAAAATCAAAAATTTTTCGCCTATTTTTTTATTTTTTTCTTCAATTAACTCTTTAAACTCTCTTTCTATTTTATTCATTATATCAGAAATATCAAGACTTATATCTTTTTCAAACCAATTTACTATATCTATTTTTTTATTAAATAATTTAATTAAATAATCTTCCAAGCCTTTTAAATCCCAAGATTCTGCTGGATATGCTTCATCTATATATTTTTCTGTTATTTTAGCAATTTGACCTTTTGTAAAATTAATAATAAATTTATCTAAAGATACTTCTTCTTCTATTATTCTATTTCTCAATGAATAAATAATATTTCTTTGTTCTTCATTTATATCATCAAATCCAAGAACTGATTTTCTGGCTTCTTCGTTTTGACCTTCAATTTTCTTTTGTAAAGTTTCAATTTGAACATCTAATGTTGGGTGACTAACTCCTTTACCTTCAACACCCTTCATATAATTTAATATTTTTCTCATTTTTCCTTTAAAGCCATATGCATCTATGATTTCATCTTCAATACTTATAAAAAACTGAGTTAATCCATTATCACCCTGTCTTCCTGCTCTACCTATAAGTTGATTATCCATTCTCCTTGAAGGATTTCTTTCACTACCTATAATATAAAGACCACCTAATTCGTTTACTTCATTATTTTGAGCTTCCCATTGTTTATAGGCTTCTTCTTTTGATATATTATTTTCATTTATTAATTTTTCTGCTTCTTTTTCTCGATTACCACCAAGCATAATATCAGTACCACGACCAGCCATATTGGTTGCAATAGTAATAGCATATTTTTTACCTGCTGATTCTATTATTTTTGATTCTTTTTGATGGTTTTTTGCATTTAATAATTCATATTTCAAGTTTTCTTTATATAATAAGTCTGCAATTTCCATTGAAGATTCAATAGACATTGTACCTATCATTATTGGTTGACCTTTTGCGTGTTTTTCTTTAACATCTTCAACTATTGCTTTTAGTTTTTCTTTCTTCGAAAAAAATATTAAATCTTGTGAATCAATTCTTTTATTAGGTTTATGAGTTGGAATTACTATTACTTTTAATCCATAAATTGATTTAAATTCACTTTCTTGTATTTTGGCTGTTCCTGACATTCCTGATAAATTTTTAAACTTTTTTAAATAATTTTGTATTGTAATAGAACCCACTATATTTTTTTCTTTTTGTATTTCAACATTTTCTTTTGCTTCTAATGCTTGATGCATTCCACCACCAAGTCTTTGACCTTCTGATAGTCTTCCTGTTTTATGGTCTACTATTACTACTTCGCCTTCTACTATTACATAATCAATTTCATTAATATATGCATGTTTAGCTTTTAGACAGTTAGTAATAATATGTAAGTATCTTAAATTTTTAGACAAGTACATTTCATTTTTAGTTCTTATTAATTTTTTGTTAATTAAAAAATCTTCTATTTTTGTGTAACCTGAGTCTAAGATAATTATTGCCTTTGTATCTTTTTCATATTCATAATCATTTTCTTCAATTTTTAAGAAATCTATTTCATTTATAAATGATTCATACATTTCAATATCATTAAATGAATCATCACCTGTTAATGATAGCGCACTTCTTGCTTGGTCTATTAAAGATAAATCAGCTTCATCTATTAATATAGAGTCTCTTACTTTTTGAGCTATATTTTCTTTACTATAAACAAGATTATCTCTTAAATAGTCAAATGCAAACATTTGAAGAGTAGAGTAAACAATATCAGAATCATAAGCTTTTATCTTATCTTCTATTGATTGTTTTTCATATACAGTTGAAACTGTTATATTAACTTGTTCAAGCACTTTCTTTGCAATTTCAGCATCTCTTTGAGCAAGATATGTATTAGCAGTAGATATATACATTTTTTCTGATTTTATATATGACAAAAGGGCTGTATATATAGCTGAAAAGGTTTTACCCTCACCTGTTTTCATTTCTATTAAATAATTTTCATTTAAAATTATTCCTGCTGTTAATTGTTCTTTGAATAATTCTATTTTAAATACATTTTTTACAAGTTTTTTAATCAAAGCAGTAGTTAATGCATAGTTTATCTTTTTATTATTTTTATAATTATTTTTTAATTCTTCTATTTTTATTTTTAATTCTTCATTAGATAAATTATAAATTTCTTTTTCTATTTTTTCTATATTTTTTATTTTATTAGAAATTTTTCTATATTTAAATAAATTCTTCATTATTTTATTCTCACTCCAAAATATTTACATAAAATAACATAAAGAATATAAAAGTCTATATTAAATAGTAAAAAAAGAGCTTTAAGCTCTTTTTTATTTTTTTATTTGGGTTTTCTTTTAATGCTCTTATTAGTATTTTTACTTTTATTCTCTTCTAAACTTAATGGCGTTTCTGGCTCTTTAGAGTTTTCAATTTTAACGTTTTCTGGTGATTCATAGCTTGTATCATAATCATTATTAGGAAGTGGTAAACTTTCTTCGTCAATTTGGTCATTAATTTCATCAATTTCATTATCATAATAAACTTCTGCTTGATTTTTGTTTTGGCTTTTCTCTTCTTTTTTATTTTCTGGTTTTGGAGCGTTTGGTTTATTATTATTTTCTACTTTACCTAATAATTTTTTAACTGTTGAATCAAGTTCTGTTAGACCATGTTTCTCGATAGCAGTATTATATGCGCCCATTTCCATTGCTTCCATTGTTAATTCATCCCAATTTTTTCTCACATCACCTTTTCCAAGTAATTTAACAATAACCTTCTTTTCGTCATCATCAAGTTCAGGATTATTTTTAAATGTTTCTATTATTGTTCCTTTTCTTATTATTAAATCTCTTTGTTGTTTATCAATTTGTTCTGAAACTTCTGGATTGTCAAGTTTCTTTTTTAAGGATAAAATAGCTTCTAACTCTTCGTTTACGTTTGTTTCTGGATCTGTTTGTACACCATTGTAATCATTAAAATTTATTAGAGCCTTTTCTTTTGATAGAATTTGATTCTCTTCTAAAGTTATTGATTTATTAACAAGCTGATCATCTTCTGATTCTGAATTATTAACTGGTTTTTTATTTTCTTCTTTAACTGAATCAACATCTTGAAAACTTGGTGAAGGATTTTCAGGCTTATAATTTTGAGCAAATTTAAATTTTTCTTTTAATAAATTTAATAAATTATTTTCACTTTCACCTTTATCTTCTATTTTACTTCCTTCTGATATTTTTTGAAGTAATAAAACATCGTTAGGGTTATTCATGTCAAAGTTTTTAGAAACTAACTCTCCGTTTATGTTTTCTGTAACATTTATTTTATCTAAAAACATTTCTCTTTCGCTTTTATTTGTATTTCCATTTACAACTTTTTGTAATAATTCTTCTTGATCAAGTACCATAGCTTGTTTCATTTCTTGTTCTTTTTTTATTTTTTCAAGAATTGGTTTGAATTGATGTGGAACATCTATATCATTTATATCATAATCTGCATATTCTATTAAAGCATTTATTTGATTCTCTATAAATCTATTTTTTTGAATCAAATCTTGATTACTCGTTGGTTTTGTTGCATATACATAAGGTTTTTGTATTCCACTTTCTCTTACTTTTAAGGCTGCTAATTCATATGCCATATCATGACCAGGCTCTGGTAATTGGTTGAATTTTACTCCTTTTCCAAAACGAGACTCTTTAAATAATGAATATGTTGGTATATTGTAATTATCATCTAATTTTGAAATACTTACTTCTTTAAAAGGATATACAGTTTTATCAAGTAACCAATCATATGCATCATATAATTTAGCTGCATATTTATTATCCTTATATTTTCTATTTGCTTGTTTTAAATATTGATCCATATGAACTTCTGTTAATCCATATTCATTCATTTTTTGAATGTATCTTTCTCTCCAATATTCTTGTATATCTTTTTGAACTACAGGAATTTGTTTTTCAGATTTGTATTCGGGTTTTTCACTAACTTCAGCAAGAGCGGGTTTGTTAGAAGGATTTTGACTTACAAAATTTGCTTGCTCTTCTTCATTTAATTTTATTTGACTATAATCTGTATTTGATTTTAAAAGTTGTATCCACTCTTGGTCTTCGTCTATTCTACCTTCTTCTATATTAGCTTTTAGTCTTTTTAAATTATTTTCTCTTTTTAATCCTTCTACTGACTCTAGTACTTTATCTTCTATCAATACTTCTTTTACTTCATTGCTTAATGGCATGTTATTATCTTCTATATTATTTTGAACCTTTACTATTTCTTGTAGTAAATCTAAATCAATATGTTGTGAAGTAATCATTTCACTTGACAACTGCATTAATGCATCGCCTATAAATCTTTTATCTTTTATTTCTGGAAACTCAACTTTTTGATTTGGGAATAAACTTTCTGCAAGAGAATTGTTCCCAAATCCTAATAAAGACATAGCTGCTCTTTTTTCTTCAAAATCAGCACTTATATTTTCACTAGTTTTTTTCTTCATTATTTTTTTTATTTTTTTTATTATATCTTTTTCTGATAATTCGACTATTTCTTGATTTTCCATTATAATTACCTTATTTTCATTTCATATTATTATTATAACATTATTTTTTTTTAAACAAAAAAAAAGTCTAATAAAAATTAGACTTTTTTGTTTATTTAATTTATATTATTTAGCTTGAAAAACGGTTTCATTTGTTTGAGTACTATCAGTTGTAGTTTTTGTTAACATACCAGTAAATACTGTGAAACCTAATGCAAGTGAACCAGCAACGAACATAATCATTGGTTTCATTAGTGGATTTTGACGAGAATCATCAGCATATTTTTTAAGACCTACTATACCCAAAAATGCAAATATACCACCAGCAAATGCTACAACCCAACCAAATAAACTACCTACTGCTTTTGTTGTATTTGTCAAATCAACAGCCGCTGCATCTATATCTGCACTTCCAGTAGCAGCAAACAAGTCTGGTGTAAATGATAAGGTTAAAATAGTTAATAACGCAATAAACAATCCTTTTTTCATTTTATTTCTCCTATAAATATTTTAATGTTAAATATTGTTTTTTTATATTATTGCATATTTTTTTTTAACATCAATATATAATAATAAAAAATATTATTTATTTTTTTATTTAATTAAAAATATCAATTATTTTTATATCAAAATTTGTATTTCCACGAAAATCTTCAAGAGAGTAATCTATAACATTTGGAAAATTATGTCCCATTCCTACACCTTTAAATAATTCTATATTATTCATGTTTTTATTAGAACAACGATAAACATTATGTTCTATATAAGAGTTATCAGATATGTCTTTTTCTATACTTGTATTTACATTTTCTTCTGAACAATTCATTTTTATTCTAAATAAATTGAAATATTCATTCATATTAATAAAGTCATCGTCAGGAATTTTATATTTATTATTTTTATTAAGTGCTCCATCATAGGTATAATAATCATCTTTATCTGATAAAACAGAATAATAATTTAAATGATTAGGCATTTTACAATCTTCTATCCACTCTTTTTTGCCGCTTGAATTTACTGTCAATATATTATTCATTTTTAAAGGAATACTTCCTTCGCAAATAAGTTCATTAACAAAACTACCACCAGAGGAATAACCAATTATATTAAATTTTTTAAATCCTACTTTTTCTATTCTATCTAATAATTTTATTATAAAATCTTTATCTTTTATATTTTTTCTTGTATGCGAGTACCAATCGCTTGCACTTGAATTGAAAGCTATAAAAGCTGCATTTTCATTTTTAATATTGGTATATAAACCTGTTTTATTTAAAAAATCTTCTGCTTTACTTGTTTCACCATGAAATATTATATAAATTTCATTTTTTATATTTTTTTTAGGATTTGGATAATATATAAAATATGATATCTTTTGCTCTTCATGTTCAAAATTCTTTTTTACAACATTTTCATATTCTTTTTTATTTGGAAAAAAACTTGCATTTATATTTAAACTAAAAAAAAATACAGTTAAAAGTAAAATATATTTCATAAAATCTCCATTTTATTTTTTAATATAATGTACTCGTTATAACACTATTTATTAAATTATCAAATAAAGATATAATTATTACACTAACAATTAATATTAAAAGAACTCTTCCTGTTAATGGAATTACTTCAGCTTTTTTTGCCCAATGAATTTTTTTTGATTCTAAATTTGTTAACTTTAAAAATTTTAATATTTTTTTTCCTTTATCTGTAATTAAAAACAATAAAGCTGATATAAATAAAGAAATCATTACAAACGCATGAGCATAAACTTCTTTTATTTCTTGTACTTCTTTATAAAAAAATGCAGTAGCAATTATTATTAATATAGATAATGTAGTTAATATTTTATTTTTCACTTTCTTTTCCTTAAATTTTTTAATTTATGTTATTACAAAAAAAATTAAAATCAACATCAAAAATTTCTTTTTTTTTGTATTGACTTATTTTTATTATTTACTACAATTATTGAGAATATTGAATGGAGTTTTTATGTTTGAGTGGATTGAAATATTTTATATATTGATATGTTTAATTTTTATTGGGCTTGTTTTATTACAAAATAACGCAGGAAGTGGTTTAGAAAATATAACTGGTGGTAATTCTAGTTCTAAAAGTAAAAAAATTGGGGGTTTAACCAAATTTACTGCATTTTTAGGTCTTATTTTATTTTCTTTAACTTTTTATATTTCTTATAGTAATAAAAATAATGATGATTTTAAAATCATCGAAGAAGCAGCAATAGTAAACACGGATAATAAAGAGGAAAGTGAAAATGAATAAGGATTTTTTAAAAAAGGTAATGGTTGTTATTTTAGGTATTTTTATATTTAGATTAGGAACATACCTTCCAGTTCCTTTTGTAGATCCAAATGTTTTAGCATTGTATGCACAACAAAAAGCAGGTACTATATTAGATATCTTTAATACCTTTTCTGGTGGTTCTATCGAAAGATTTTCGATTTTAGCGGTAGGTATAATGCCATATATATCAGCAAGTATTATTTTTCAAATGCTTGGTTATTTTTCAGCAAGTATTAAATCATTAAAAGAAAGTGGTGAAAAAGGACAACGAAAAATTAATTTATATACAAGATATTTAACATTGTTTTTTGCTGTTATACAATCTATTGCTTTGACATATCACCTGTCAAATCAGACAGTAAATGGTTTATCATTAGTAAGCAATCCAGATTTATCTTTCTTTTTTATATCTGTTACTTCTCTTGTTTTTGGTACAATGTTTTTACTTTGGTTAGGTGAAAAGCTAACAGAGTTTGGTTTAGGTTCTGGTATTTCGGTTATTATATTTGCAGGGATTGCTTCTGGTTTACCTGATATCTTTTTCAATATCGTTACTCTTGTTGAATCTGGCTCTATGAATACTTTATTTTCTTTTGGAGTTTTAGCTTTCTTTATTGCATTTATTTGCTTTATTGTATTTATTGAATCTTCTCAAAGAAGAATTCAACTATCAACTGCTTCTCAGTATAATAGTGATAAGGGTTATTTACCTTTGAAAGTTAATATTGCTGGTATTATCCCTGTTATATTTGCTTCAAGTGTTATAGTCATGCCAGCAACCTTTGTTAACTTTTTTGGTTCTTATATAAATAGTGAAATTTTAGAAAATGTTAATAACATGCTATCTCGTGGAGGTATTCTATATTTTGTATTTTTAAGTTTACTAATTTTATTCTTTTCATTCTTTTATTCTCGCTTAGTTTTTGATCCTAAAAAGACAGCAGCTAAATTAAAAAGAAGTGGAGCATTCTTGAAAGGCATAAGAGCAGGAGAACCTACTGAACTTTATTTATCTGATATTGCTTCTCGTGTTACTTTTATTGGTGCTTGTTATTTAATATTTATTTCTATTGTTCCTGAAATATTGTTGTTTAATTTCAATGTACCTTTCTATTTAGGTGGAACAAGTTTATTAATTATTGTACTTGTATGTTTAGAGTGGAATAAACAATATGAATTACATCAACAATCTAAGGTTTATAGTAAATTAAATAATAAATTGTTAGATAATTTTTAGGATTTATAATGTTTAAATATTTTTTAATCTCTGTTATTTTTCATTCTGTTATTTTTGGAGGGTTTGTTTTCTTTAAATCAAAAGAATCAAACTCTTCCAATTATAAAGAAGAAGTTCAAGTTCTTCAAAATAAAAATAATCAATATAACCTTCCTGATTTAGAAATAAATCAGGAAAAAGAATCTATTATGAATGCGGTATCTATTACAGAGGAAGAATTAGAAAAAGAAATACTAAGATTAAAAAAACAAGAAAAAGATGAAGCCTTTGAAAAACAACAAAAATATGAATTACTTGAAAAAAGTATTGAAATAAAACAAAGAGAAATTGCAAGACAAGAAAAATTGCAAAAAGAAATAATTGAAAGGGAAAAGCAAAAAATTGAAGAAGAAAAAAAAGAATTATCTACTTTTCAGGAAGAAATAAAAAATAATAAGAATTTATTGAGTCAAAAAGAGAAAGAATTAGATAAAGCATTAAAAGAGATTTCAATAAAGAAAAAGGAGTTCGAAAACTTAATTGAAGATAATGCTTCAAAAAGTGAAAAAAAAATTAAAGAAAAAGAGATTAGAATTCAACAGCAGCAAGACACTATTAATCAAATGAATGACAAAATAAATCAATTGCAACATGAATTGGAAAATCAATTTGGCAAATACAAAGAACAAATGGTAATTACTAATAAAAAAGAAAAAAAAAATGATTTTTTAAATAAAAAATCAAAAGAAGAATTAGAACAGTTAAAAAAAGAACTTTATGAATATAACTTAATGATAAAAGAAAGAGTATTAAGTAATTGGGAGTATAAAGCAGATATTGGTGGCGTGAGTTGCTATATAAATATATACCAATCCACTACTGGTGATATATTAAGAGTAACAACTGAAAATTGTATGGCTTCTGAAGATTTTATAGATTCAATAAAAAAAGCTACTTGGAAAGCAAGTCCTCTTCCTTTACCTAAGAAAGATAGCTTATTTTCTAAATCTATTAATTTATATTTTACAATTAAATAATATATTTTTATTTATATATAAAATTAAATAAATAAAAGAGCAAATCTTTATTTTTGCCTTGATTTTGTTTTTTTTATTGATATATTGTCTTTAATAATATATTAAATTTTTTTAAAAGGATTAGAGGATTAACAAATGAAAAAAACATTACTATCAATAGCTTTTTTAAGCATTTTTGCAGGAAGCGCAGTAGCACAAGAGAATGAAAATAAAGATGCTAACGAAGACATCCTAAATAATGTTCTACAACAGTTAATGACAAAGCAAGACAAAAAACCAGAAGAGTTAATAAAAAACAAACAAGATAATATTAAAAAAAATCCTGTTGTTCAAAATGAAGTAGTATTAAAAAATGAAAATAAAGATAGTACAAATAAAGCCCCTGTTGTTTCAGAAAATAAAAATAAATTAACAGAGATAGTTGAACAGCCTAAAATGCAACTTGTTGAAGAATCTATTGTAAATAATGAGGTAGAAAAAGTTTTATCTACTGGTATGATTATAGAAGATATTAACACTTCGGAAAGAGAATTGAATACAGAAGAAACACCTGAACATGTTTTCTTATTAAATGTTCCTATTGAGACTAAAATAAGAGCAAACATTGATCTTATTTTGCCACCTTATAGAGATAAAATTAGTTATTATGAAGGAAATGTAACTTCTGGTAGCCCTTTTGAATATACAAGTAAGGCAACTTTTTGTTATCTTAATCTAGAAAAATCTGGTTTATGGAGACGTTTTAAGTCAGAAGAAAATAAATACTTAAAAGTAGTAAGTAATGTATCAAATAAAAAGGTTTATAATTATAATATCGATGATACTTCAAAAGAAGTTGTTACTGTATATGAAACAGTTTTTACTTTTGATAATCCTCATATTAAAAATTTAGTTTGTGAAACTTCTGAAAAGGAGCTTCCTTTAACAATTGGAGATTTAAATAAAGCAACTGGCAATTTATTTAACTTTGAAATTACACCAATGCTTGATATTTAATTCTAAAAAAACAAATGGACTTTTATGAATAAGATAACAGAAGAACTATTATTGGGTGAAATAGAAGATGTTTATTGGCAAGGCAATGACTCTTCTATAAATATGTTTGAAAACGATTATACTGGCGCTTTTTTTGAATCTGATAGTGAAGAAGGTACTTACTTTAATTGGAAAATTAATGATAATGGCGTATTAGTTATTTATCCAGAAAATTCAAAAACCATTTATTTTTGGAAAATTCAATCAAAAAAAGAAACTGATATTGGTGTTGAAATTAGTGTTGTTGAGTATATTAAAGAAGAAAAAGATAAAAAACCTAAAAAAAATAAATCTTTAATTTTAAAATCAAAATCAGAAGAACCAATAGAAGAAGAAATAAGACAAAATAATATAGAATTATTAAAAGAAATTATAAATGATTATAATGTTTGGAATTATTCAATTATATCACTTTTTTTTATTGTTTATTTTTTAATGTTTCTTTTATTAATTAATTTTGTTATTATTTTGAAAGATTTCCCGTTCTTATTTCAATTTTTTATGATTATTTTAGGCTCTATTTTTATTTTTAGACCTTTGTTTTTATTAGCAAATAAAATATCATATAAAATTAGACACTGGATAGAAAAAAATTGATTTCTTATTGAAATTTAGAAAAAAATATATATAATTATATATATGAAGAAAATAAAAAATGATATTTCTGTTTTACATATTTTTTTATAGAAGAGTATACTTTTATTAGTATACTCTTCTTTTTTTTACTTATTAAAAGGAGAATATATGAGTAATTTAGTACCTATGGAATCAAGAAGTGAAAACATTAAAATAAAACCTCAAGATATAAAGTTAAAAGCAAGAGGAATAACGAAAAATCACAATAAAATAATTCAATCATTTCTCAAAAATAAAAATTTAATAATAACAGGTTGTGCAGGTACAGGAAAAACCTTTATGTCTTTGAATTTATCACTACAACAAATTCTTGATTGTAGTGTTTATGATCAAATAATGATTATTAGAAGTATTGTTCCTATTAGAGATATTGGTTTTATGAAAGGCAATAAAGAAGAGAAATGTGAAGAATATGAATCACCTTATATCAATATTTGTTGCGAAACTTTTGAGTGCAACAAAACTGTTTATGAAAGATTAAAAAAACAAGAATTAATTGATTTTCAGCCTACTTCTTTTAATCAGGGAGTAACCTTTAAAAATAAAATAGTTATTGTCGATGAATCTCAAAATTTAAATTATAATGAGCTTTTTAACATTATTACAAGAATAGGTGAAGACTCTAAAATAATATTTGCAGGTGATTATAGAAAGCAAGATATGTTAAATAAAAAAAGTAATGATAAATCTGGATTTAAACAATTCATTGACGTTGTAAAAAGCAGTAAAGATTTAATGGAAGAGTTTGATATTATAGAGATGCAAGAAGAAGATATAGTAAGATCTGACTTGGTTAAAAAGTTTATTATTGCTGATAATAATTTTAATTTTTAATGTTTATTTTTTTTTATTTTAATATAATATATTTTATGTATAAATAAAAAAAGGAATTTTAAATGAATATAAAAAAAATTATATTACTTACAAGTATCTCCGTTCTATTATAAATAATCAAATCTGATCATTTGCGAAACGTGATCTTTAAAATAATTTTTAAAGATACTTTTTAGTCATGAAATATCTATGCTAATATTCGTTTTTAATTCTATTTAATTACTCAAAAAGCAATTAAATTCAAAAACACTTTTGATTTTTTTTGGTTGTTGTAATTTCCATAAATAATTTTTTAAATCGGTTATGCGAACTTTCTTAAAAGCTAACTTCACATGGTTCGCTGCTCCATTTA
>Ga0208300_100407_pt1 | contig 32755 bp, 24 predicted proteins | sample 23_taG_FD_184096 | JGI IMG/M metagenome (GOLD analysis project Ga0208300, IMG submission 184096) | Marine viral communities from Cariaco Basin, Caribbean Sea - 23_WHOI_OMZ (SPAdes) (version 2) | ecosystem: Environmental > Aquatic > Marine > Oceanic | place: Caribbean Sea: Cariaco Basin...
CGGCGACTGTCAGCAGCGGAAACGTTGGAAAGGTTGGGATCCGTAAACCAGTCGGACTCCTCGAACTGGCGCATCAGCGTGGAAACACGGCTGTTGGACTCGGCCATACCGACAATATCGAGACGATCGCCCGTGCGCTTGAGATCTGTATAAAAGAGTCCGTCTGGCAGTGTTCTCACCAGCTCATCAAACACCCGGACGATAACCGGGCGCTTGCCCTGAAGATCCTGGATCACCTGCATACGGGCAAGCAGCTCATCTCTCTTGCGCTTGAGACTCTCGATCTCCTTGATCTGCTGGTCCAGCTTTTTGGTCGCCGTTTCAATATAGGCATTCCGGGACTGCTGGTATGCGATCCGGTTGTCCATATCGGTTTTCCAGAGGAACACCAGGCCACCGGCAATGATCGCCGCGCCGAGGATCATGACCACAAACTGCTTCTGCTTTTCGGCACGGAGTTCTTCGCGCCACGGTCGGAGGTTAATCTTTGCCATCAGTCGAAGCTCCTCATTGCCAGGCCGCAGGCAATCATCAGAGAAGGAGCATCATTACTCAGTGCCGATGCGTTAACCCGGGTCCCCACCGCCATGTCTGCAAACGGATTGGCAACCAGTGTCGGTGTTCCTGTTTTTTCTTCGACCATCTCTGTCAGCCCCTGTATCGAGGCAGTTCCGCCTGCCAGAACCACATAGTCGACCGCATTGTACTGACTGGCGCCGAAGAAGAACTGAAGCGCTCTCGCCACCTGCTGCACCACTGCCTCGCGAAATGGCGTAAGCACCTCGGATTCATAATCGTCAGGCAACCCGCCCTGCTTCTTGGCAAGCCCGGCTTCTTCGAGGGACAGGCCATAGCGGCGCTGAATTTCCTCGGTCAGCTGCTTGCCACCAAAAATCTGCTCCCGGGTGTATACGGTCTTGCCGCCGGCAAGGACACTCAGGGTGGTCATGGTTGCACCGATATCCACAATCGCAACCACCAGCTCCTCACCCTGAGAATCGAGCTGAGGCTCAATCAGGGCGTAAGCGCGTTCCAGTGAGTAGGCCTCAACATCAACAACCTTCGTTGTCAGCGAGGCAATCTCGAGTGCATCTTCGCGGATGTCGACATTTTCTTTCCGGCATGCAGCCAGCAAAACATCAACCTGATCGGGGTTGCTCTCGGAAGGGCCCTGCACCTCAAAGTCTATGGCCACCTCGTCCAGCGGGTACGGAATGTACTGATCTGCCTCCAGGGCGATCTGATCTTCCATCTCGAATTCGTTGAGGCCGCCATCCATCTGGATAACTTTGGTAATGACGGCCGACCCGGAGACAGCCACCGCAACCTGTTTGACACCGGTACGGGACTTGGACGCAACGCGCTTGAGCACTTCGCCCACCGCCTCGACGTCCGTGATATTCTTTTCGACCACAGCGTTGGCCGGTAACGGCTCCACTGCGTAGCTTTCGACCTTGTAACGGTCGCCCTGCTTCGACAGCTCCAGAAGTTTGACCGAGCTGGAGCTTATATCCACGCCCAGCACTGCACTGGATTTCTTTCCAAACAATCCGAACACGCGCTCACCCTATACCTGGTTAGATGCACCCGGTTAAATAACTTATGTGTTTTTTATTTAAGAGAATTTCTTCAGCATTCCGTCTACAATGCTCGTTCTTCTTTAATCGAGAACCATTGTGGCGGTGAAGCGACTCATCCTTCCTAAAGCAATTTCTCAAATGATAGACCTATATCCAACTGTTGTCAGAAAAAAATGTCTCATTTGTTGCGTACATCTCGCCTTTTTGCCTGGTTGTTTCTTACCGGACTGAGTGTCGCCGTTATAGTAACCTCAGGCTTCTATCTCTATCTTCGCCCCGGCCTTCCCCCGGTCAGTCAGCTGCTGGACATAAAGCTCCAGACGCCGCTGCGGGTCTACAGCAAAGACATGAGATTAATAGCAGAATTCGGTGAAAAGAGAAGGGCACCGATCACAATCGAACAGATCCCAACAATTCAGTTACAAGCCTTTATGGCGGCCGAAGACTCGCGCTTTTATGAGCACTTCGGAGTCGACATCAAAGGCCTGGCGCGGGCTGCCATCGAACTGGTATCCACCGGGGAGATCCAGTCCGGGGGCAGTACCATCACCATGCAGGTTGCAAAAAATTACTTTTTGTCACGCGACAGGACCTTTATACGGAAGTTCAACGAGATACTTTTGGCTCTTCAGATAGAGCGTGAACTCGATAAAAACCGGATTCTCGAGCTCTATCTGAACAAGATCTATCTGGGCAACCGCTCCTACGGAATTGCAGCCGCGGCTCAAGTGTATTACGACAAGCCTGTCGACGAACTGTCCCTGGCCCAGATGGCGATGCTTGCCGGCCTGCCTAAAGCGCCATCCGCATTCAACCCGTTGGCCAACCCCGACCGCGCCATGATTCGCCGTAACTGGATTCTGGGTCGAATGAAGGATCTGAGCTACATCACTCCGGATGCTTACGAGCTTGCCATTTCCGCCCCTCTGACAGCCAGCTACAACAGCACGGAAGCGGAAGTTGACGCGGATTATGTCGCAGAGATGGCTCGCTCTGAAATGGTCCGGCGCTACGGCGAGGACGCCTACACCGATGGCTACACCGTTACACTCACCGTTAACGGTGAAAAGCAGCAGGCCGCCACGGAAGCGCTCAGAGACGGCCTGGAAGCCTATGACCGGCGCCATGGCTTCCGGGGACCAATTGGCCAGATCACTCCGGAGACGCTTGCTGACAGGGACCCGTCGGAGCTTATTCTGAATTACCCCAGAGTGGCGTCCCTGACACCGGCCATCGTTACCAATGTTGACGATGAAGCCGGAGCCGTCCGGGTTCACGCTCGCGGACCGGGTCCGGCCATCATGCCGTTCGAGACCATGACCTGGGCAAAGCGCTATAAAACCGAGGACCTCACTGGTCCTGAGCCAGAGAAGCCATCGGATGTGGTTGCACCCGGCGATGTAGTCTATGTGCGCGCCAAGTCACCGGCTGAAGGAGCCCCAGAAAAAGACCAGGCAGAGCGCGCCGATACCGAAAAGACTGCAGAACCGGCCGAACTGCCAACGGTTTCACTCGCCCAGATCCCCCGCGCTGAGGGCGCCCTGATCTCACTGGATGCCCAGACTGGCGCCATTAGAGCGCTCAGCGGCGGATACAGCTTCGGCCAGAGCAAGTACAACCGGGCCACCCAGGCGCGGAGACAACCAGGCTCAACCTTCAAGCCCTTCCTTTATCTCAGCGCACTTGCAGGCGGCATGACACCGGCAACGATTTATAACGATGCGCCAATCGTATTTGATGATTCGGAGCTTGAGACTGCATGGCGGCCACAGAATTCATCCGGGCAGTTCTACGGCCCGACCCGGCTGCGAGAAGCGCTCTACCGCTCCAGAAACCTGGTATCCATCCGGTTGCTTCGGGACCTGGGCATCCAGAACACCATCGATTACCTGAAACAACTGCAGATCCCGGTTCAGAACATGCCGGACAATCTGTCTCTGGCACTGGGCAGCGGCCTGCTCACTCCCATGGAACTCGCACGGGGCATGGCCGTGATTGCCAATGGCGGCTATGACGTTGAGCCTTACCTGATCGAATCAATCCGGGACGTCGGCGGCGAGATCGTCTATCAAGCCCCGAAGACCGTACTGTGCGACGAAAACTGCGACGCGATCACCGAACAGAGCGAACCGGCCGACGAAGCAGGCAATGAAGCAGAAACCCCGAATAGCGAGGATCCCCCCCGGCAGGTGCGTGTCATGCGCCGGCTTGCGGACGAGCGCTCGGTGTTCATCCTTCACTCCATGATGCGGGACGTTATCCGATTGGGCACGGGCCGGCGGGCCCTGGCACTGGGGCGCGACGATATCGCCGGCAAGACGGGTACCACCAACGAGCAGAAAGACACCTGGTTTGCCGGATTCAATCACGAGCTGGCAACCACCACCTGGGTGGGCTTCGATCAGCCCGCCCCACTGGGCAGACGCGAGTTTGGCGCAAGCACGGCATTGCCAATCTGGCTGGACTACATGGAAGTCGCACTGGAAGGCGAGCCTACTTCCTTCATGCCGCGCCCCAACGGGATCGTGAATATCCGGATCAATCCGGAAACCGGACAGCGTGCGAGACCGGGAGAAGAAGGCGTATTTGAAGTCTTCCGGGAGGAAGATGCACCGCCCCCGCTTCCCTCAGAGGAAGAAAACGATCGCAATGGAAGCGCCGAAGAAGACGATCTTTCTCGCAGGATCTTCTGACACTTTCCGGGAGAGATGACACAAAAAAACCGGCGGGATCACCGCCGGTTTTTTATCGTCCTGAAAAACGTATCAGATGATATCGTCCATGGACTTGAGCGGGTAATGGGCCGGGTATGGATTGCGGGCAACTCCGGAATCCACGGCCGCCCGAGCCACCGCTGCCGGCACCACTTCAAGCAGACGCACATCCATCGGCTTCGGGATGATGTATTCCTTACCGAACTCGAAGCTGTCCACACCGTAGGCCTCACAGATTTCCTGGGGCACCGGCATTTTTGCCAGCTCACGGATTGCGTTGACGGCCGCCACTTTCATCTCTTCGTTGATCGCGGTAGCACGAACGTCCAGCGCGCCACGGAAGATGAAGGGGAAGCCCAACACATTGTTCACCTGGTTCGGATAGTCCGAACGACCGGTCGCCATAATCAGATCATCGCGGGTCGCCAGAGCAACTTCCGGGCTGATTTCCGGATCCGGGTTGGAGCAGGCGAAGACAATCGGGTTGGCAGCCATCTTCTTGAGCTGATCGGCGGTCAGAAGATCCGGGCCGGACAGACCCAGGAACACATCCGCACCATCGATAGCGTCATCCAGCGTGCGCCGGTCAGTCTCGTTGGCGAACATCGCCTTGTACTGGTTGAGATCATCACGACCAGAGTGGATCACACCCTTGCGGTCGAGCATGAAGATGTTTTCAGAGCGAATACCGCAGCTGATCAGCAGCTTCATGCATGCGATAGCGGCTGCACCGGCACCCAGGCAAACCACCTTCGCTTCTTCAATCTTTTTACCCTGCAGCTCGAGAGCATTGATCATGCCGGCCGCAGTTACGATCGCCGTGCCATGCTGGTCATCGTGGAAGACAGGCACGCTGCACTTCTCGATCAGAGCACGCTCGATCTCAAAACACTCCGGCGCCTTGATGTCTTCCAGGTTGATACCACCGAAGGTATCAGCAATACGCTCGACCGTTTCAATAAACGCCTGCGGGCTTTCGGAATTGACTTCGATATCGAAGACATCAATTCCGGCAAAGCGCTTGAACAGTACGCCTTTGCCTTCCATTACCGGCTTGCTTGCCAGCGGACCCAGGTTACCCAGACCAAGAATCGCGGAACCATCAGAGATCACAGCCACCAGGTTGCCCTTGGCGGTGTATTTGTATGCGTTCTCCGGGTCCTTTGCGATCTCGCGGACCGGTTCGGCAACCCCGGGGCTATACGCCAGGGAAAGGTCGCGGGAGGTCTTGGTTGGCTTGGTGATTTCAACACTCAGCTTACCAGGCCGCGGCTTGGCGTGATATTCAAGGGCTGCTTCTTTCAGATCTTGAGACATTGCCACTGTTCCGTTTGTCACGTTTAAAGGTAATGAACCGCTGGAGCTCGCCCAGCGGAGCGCGCCATTATGGCCCGCTCGCCCCCAAACGACAAGTGCCACGCGCACATTTTGTGAACAGTCAATAGGGCTAATTGCGTATGTATTCTAAAAATACACATTAAAACTGGAGCCAAAAAAAAGCGCCCGAGGGCGCTTTTCTGAATCCGCAGCAATCAGTCTTTCTTGCCGCCGATACGACCACCGAAACGCTTCTGGAAACGGTCGATACGGCCACCGGTGTCCATAACCTTCTGCTTGCCGGTGTAGAACGGGTGGCACTGGGAGCACACGTCCAGCTGCAGATCATGGGTGTAGGTAGAACGGGTCTTGAATGTATTACCGCAGGAACAGGTTGCGGTAATCTCTTCGTACTTGGGATGAATACCTTCTTTCATGGCGAACCTCGTTAGGTCATGCCGCTACCTGATCACGGGGCATCTGAACTACCCTGGCGCCAGGCACCGCATGTTTGAATCAATTGAGAAGACGGGGCACAATCATGCCCTGCCGGAAACAGACCGCGAATCTTACTTGCAATTATTGCCACAGGCAAGCGCCACCCTGATTTCCGGACTCGCCCACCAGAGATTTCGCGGCAGGCCGCCGGGTACAACAGGATAGGGAAAAACCGTGACACCCCTTTTTCAGTGGAGCACCCAGTGCCCTTGACCGCACGCATTGCCCTGAACCGCCCCCTGCGCCGGCTCTTCGATTACTCCGTTCCGGAAGGCATCCGACTTGTGCCCGGCCAGAGGGTAAGAATCCCTTTCGGTCGGCAGCAGGCAATCGGCCTTGTCGTTCAAACCGGAGTAGAGCCTCTTCCCGGCATCAACCTCAAGCCGGTCATCGCGACCATGGAAGACTGGCCAGCCCTTCCGGAAGAGACCGTCAACCTGCTTAGCTGGGCGAGCGACTATTACCAGCATCCTCTGGGTGAGTGCCTGTTCACCGCCCTGCCTCCGGCACTGAGACGGGGCCGAAAAGCCGAGGAAAAGCCCGTCGAATGGTGGGTGGCCTGCGGCCACGGGGAAGCTCTCCCGGCCAACGCCCATCGACAGAAGGCGCTGCTCGAATGGCTCAACCGGCATAGCCAGGGCGCAGCGGGCAGCGACATCATCAGGGCCGGGTTCACCCGCGCTCAACTCAGAACCCTATGCGACAGAGAGCTGGTGAAATCCGTCTCGCCGCCCTCGCCTCACTCAGCCACTGCAGAACCTGAACTTCTGGCGACGGGACCAACCCTTTCCGGCGCCCAGGCTACGGCCGCCGAAGAACTGGCCAGCGCCGGGCCGGGGTTCAGCGCCTCCCTTTTATATGGGATTACCGGCAGCGGAAAAACGGAACTTTACCTACATTATCTCAAACAGAATCTGGGAACAGAGGACCAGGCGCTTGTACTGGTTCCCGAAATCAACCTGACCCCACAGACCGTCGCCCGCTTCAGGCACTATTTCGGCACCCGTATTGTGGTATGGCACTCTGCCCTCAATGACGGCGAGCGACTGACGACCTGGCTGAAAATCCGCAACGGCGAGCCTGTTATCCTAATCGGCACCCGCTCGGCGGTTCTGCTGCCGTTTACGGGGCTGCGGGCAATCATCGTCGACGAAGAGCATGACAGCTCCTATAAACAGGGCGAGGGTTTCCGTTATTCCGGCCGCGACCTCGCGGTTTACCGCGCGCACCTGAACCACTGCCCGGTCATCCTGGGCTCGGCCACTCCCTCACTGGAATCCGTTTATAACGCCGAGCAGGGAAAATACCGACTGGTAAAACTCGAAGAGCGCGCTGGCAATGCGACTCCACCGGCCATCAATCTGCTCGATATTCGTAGCCGGCCACTTGAGGGCGGCTTGTCCCGGCCGGCCCTGAATGCGATTGAACAAACTCTCAAACTGGGCGAACAGGCGCTGGTGTTCGTCAATCGGCGCGGTTTTGCTCCCGTCATGATGTGCTTTGACTGCGGCCATATGGTCGAATGCCCCCGCTGCGACACCCGGCTGACCTATCACCGGCGGGACCGGGCAATGCGATGCCACCACTGCGACTACCAGACGGCAGCCACAGAGCACTGCCCCAAGTGCCAGAGCGATGCCTTCAAACCCGTCGGCCAGGGGACCGAACGAACCGAAGACATACTCGCCACCGCCTTCCCCGACACACCCGTTGTCCGAGTGGATCGCGACAGCACCCAACGCAAGGGCAGCATCCAGGGCATCCTGAAACAGGTGAACAGCGGCGAGCCATGCGTGCTTGTTGGCACCCAGATGCTGGCCAAGGGGCACGATTTCCCCAACGTCACGCTCGTTGTGGTGGTCAACGCCGACGGCGGACTGTTCAGCGTGGACTTCCGGGCGCCCGAGCAGCTCATTCAGACCCTTCTGCAAGTCAGCGGCAGGGCCGGACGCGGCACAAAACCCGGCAAGGTCCTGGTGCAAACCTGTCACAGCGACCACCCACTACTGAAAACGCTCTGCGAAGGTCAGTATCTCGATATCGCTGACCAACTCCTCCGCGAACGCGAAGAGGGACAATTCCCTCCATTTCGCGCCATGGCCATTTTCCGCGCCGAAGCCGATACCATGGAGAAGAGCCTGCAGGTTCTCGACGTCATCAAACCGCTCACCAACGCACCGGGCATTGAAACCTGGGGACCACTGCCAGCCATGATTGCCCGCCGTGCCGACAAACACCGGGCGCAGCTGATCCTCAACGCACGCAATCGGAAACGCCTGAACACCCTGTTAACTGGAATATGCCAGGACCTCGACCAGAGAAAGCTGCCCGCCGGTGTGAAGTGGATGATTGATGTTGATCCTCAGGAAACCGGCTGATTTGAGACGTAACCCACCACCATTTCACACTATTTTACACATAAAGAAAGCTCTCCCAATTTGTATTTGGGCGCCCTGTGCTAATATCCGATAGACTTATTAACTTTATTTTAAGTGCAAAAATCATATATGCGATTCTCGTGCAGGGAATCAGCTTTATGGAAGGCATCAACACCCAAACGGAAACCATGGAGATTGGAAATGTCAGGGAAATTCCTTGCGCGCGCGTCAGCTTTGTCGCTGGCTGTTCTACTTGCAGCCTGTGGGGGAGATGATAACTCTGCCCCGCTGGCTCCCACTGGATCTGGTGGAAATGGAGGTGGAGGCACGGCCGCAGACACCTCTACTGACGGTGGAACCGATTCCCAAGAAGTCGTAATCGGCTTGGGTTCCGGCTATGGAAGTTCATTCGTTGAAGGACAAGTTGAGACAGATATCGGAAGCGACACCTTGTCGGCGGGCGGGCAGACTAATGTTCGGGTTTACATCGTTGACAAGAACAACAATAACGCCCTTATTACCAATGGCGACGTTGAAATTTCATTTTCATCAAATTGTGTTTCAACAAGTGAAGCTCAGATCGAATCCCCAATCATCGCACCTGATGGTGTTGCGGAAACTACTTATATTGCCCAAGGGTGCTCCCCTCAGGACTTGATTAAAGCCGAAGCTTCGAGCGCAACAGCGAGCACAGCGATAAGCATCGCCCCCCCTCTAGCTGACCGAGTCGTAGCCGTTCCCTTAACAACTACATCCATTGCACCAATTGGCTCCGGCAGCACCTCAAGACCCTCAGAAGCTCCCGTGAGCTTCAAAGTCGTAGACAATAACGGTATTGGACTAAAAGGCGTAGACGTAGCATTTTCACTTAGCGGAGACGATCCAGCTGCAGAGACCCCCGTATCCCTGAGCACCGAGAGTGCAACCTCGTCCACTGGTGGTGAGGCATCTACACTTGTCATAGCAGGCTCTGCATCAACAACCGTAAGAGTCATTGCAACGATCCAGACAGGTGCCGGACCAGAGAGTACCGAATCTGAAGCTATCGCCATTAACTCTCTCATTCCTACTGAAGCCGGCTTTACTCTTACCAGCAAAAACTATTTGCCAGATGCTCAGTTCACCGCTGGAGTGCTGGTTCCGATTAGCGCTTTTGCTACAGACCGAAATGGTCAGAATATCCGCGGGAACACGATAGTTAACTTTACAACAGACGGTGGCTCAATCACCCCGGAGTGCATATTATCTGACCAAGGCACATGTACTGTTACCTGGCGCAGCCAAGCGCCATGGCTGACCCAACCTACTATCACGGCAACAACAATCGGAGAGACAGCCACCGGAGCGGTAGGAACAATTTCAGAGTCTGTCCGCCTGTTTGTATCAAGTTCGCGAGACCCGGGAATATCCCTCTACACAGGTCCTGAAGCTGACCAATATTGCGCGTCTGCAGACGTCGTGGCTGCAGACCTGAGCAGAATTCATCCCGCGGACGGCACAATCATCGAGTTTTCAATATCTGGGGGCGAAATACTTTCAGCAAACAACAGTTTTTCCGTTAAAGGTAAAAATGGCATTCCTGATGACACAACCCAGTTCACGGCCTGCATTTACGCGAAACTGAGTGACGCAACAGTGCCTGCGACGCTCACTGCCACTGTAACCACTCCGGGTGACGAAAGCGCAGAAGACATCCTGTCACTCCCTGCGACAGCAACGCCTTAACAAAAATCGGTAAGCAAAAAGCCCGGCACCCGCCGGGCTTTTTGCTTACACTCCGACTTTCCGCGATAATACCTGCCTTCTGTTTTCGACGGGCGCCCTGCCCCAACACCAATTCTCCTGTAGACCGAGTCATCCGACAGCATGAAAGAGACCGTTTCCGATCTGCTCCAGTCTGCACTGGCGGCACTCCAATCCGATGGCACGCTGCCTGCGGACCAGTCCTTCACCCCCCAGGTGGGCAATACCAAGGACAAGTCCCACGGGGACTACGCCTGCAACATTGCCCTGGTTGCCTCCAAGGCAGCTGGCTGCCCGCCCCGAAAACTGGCGGAAGCGCTTATCGAGAAGCTGCCGCAAAGCAAAGCAGTGGAGAAGGTGGAGATCGCAGGGCCAGGTTTTATCAACTTCTTCATGAGCACGGCCAGTGCGTTTGAAGTGGTCAACACCATACTGGATGAAGGCGACCGTTTCGGCCGCAACAACCAGGGCCAAGGTGAAAAAGTTCAGGTGGAGTTTGTTTCGGCCAACCCCACAGGCCCCCTCCACGTTGGTCACGGTCGTGGCGCGGCGATTGGTGACTGCCTTTGCCGGCTGCTGGAAGCCAATGGGTACAATGTTACCCGGGAGTTCTATTACAACGATGCCGGCGCCCAGATCAATAACCTGGCGCTCTCCGTTCAGGCCCGGGTAAAAGGTCTTACACCGGAAGACAAGAGCTGGCCTGCGGACGGCTACCGTGGCGACTACATCGTCGACGTGGCCCAAGCGTACCTGGCAGGCGAGACGGTGAAAGCGGATGACCGGGAAGTGACTGCCAAGGCCGACCCGGAAGACCGCGACGCCATTCGCGAATTCGCTGTGGCCTACCTGCGCCGCGAGCAAGACCTCGACCTGAAAGCGTTCGGCGTCCAGTTTGATGTCTATTTCCTTGAGTCCTCTCTCTATGAGCAAGGCAAGGTTGAAGCCACGGTCAAGCGCCTCCAGGAAAACGGCTACACCTACGAGCAGGACGGCGCCCTGTGGCTGAAAACCACCGAATTCGGCGATGATAAGGACCGGGTCATGCGCAAGAAGGACGGTGGCTACACCTACTTCCTGCCGGATGTAGCCTATCACCTGGACAAATGGCAACGGGGCTTTACCACCGTTATCAACGAACAGGGAGCCGATCACCACTCGACCGTTACCCGCGTTCGCGCCGGCTTGCAGGCGCTGAACGCCGGCATTCCTCAAGGCTGGCCCGACTACGTTCTGCACCAGATGGTGATGGTGACCCGCTCCGGCCAGGAAGTAAAAATCTCCAAGCGCGCCGGGAGCTACGTGACCGTTCGGGATCTGATCGACGAAGTCGGCCGCGACGCCACCCGTTTTTTCCTGGCCGCCCGTCGGGTTGATTCCCAGTTGACCTTCGACATCGATCTGGCCCGCTCGCAGACCAATGAAAACCCGGTCTATTACATACAGTATGCCCATGCGCGCATTTGCAGCGTGCTTCGGAAACTGGCAGCGGAAGGCGTAACGCGCGGTTTCAACGATTGCGTTGGCGACCTGTCGCTCCTGACCCTCGACGAGGAGAAGGAGCTGGCCAACCAGCTGGCCAAGTACCCGGAACTGATTACCAACTCCGCCATGCAGCGTGAACCGCACCACCTCACGCACTACCTGCGGGACCTGGCCGGCCAGTTCCACACTTATTACAACGCCCACAAGGTTCTGATTGAAGATACGGCCGTTCGTGATGCCAGAGTCAGCCTCTATCTTGCCATCAGGCAGGTTATCGCCAACGGCCTGGACCTGCTGGGCGTCAGCGCACCGGAAGAGATGTAACAACGAATGTCCCGAGACTATGCCCGCAAGGACAGATCTGCCAAGGCTTCAGCTACGTCGCGCAGCAAACCTGCGAAGCGGGCGAGGCCGAAGGCTGCCCGGCCAAAGCCCACCGCCAGCGCTCGCTCACAGCAAGGAGGCTTGTCGCTCAAGTGGATACTGTCACTGGCTGCGGTGGGCGGTTTTGTCGGCTTTATTGTCTACCTGAATTCGCTGCCAACCAGCCCTGGAGCGCAGCAACAACCGGTGACCGAAAAGCCATCGCCAAAACCGGCCGAGAAGCCCCCAGAGACCGCCCGAAAGGAGGAGAAACCCGGGTTCCGTTTCTACGAGATGTTGCCGGAATCCGAGGTGGTGCCGCCAAAGGTTGAAGAATACACCCCCGGCCCGAGCCAACAGGATTTTGATTATGTGGTTCAGTCAGGCTCTTTCCGCAGCAAGGAAGACGCCGAACGTCAGCGGGCCCAGATTGCGTTCCAGGGTCTGCGTGCAAATATCCAGCGGATTGATCTGGACAATGGCTCTGTCTGGTACCGGGTCAACGTGGGGCCTTTCACCTCGCGCAGCCAGATGAACTCGGCGATCGACAAACTGGTCTCCCTCAATATCCAGCCGTTGGTTCGGAAGATTCCCAAGAAAGGTTGATCTTCAACTCCCGGTGCAAGCACCTTGCGGGGCAGGCCTCTCCAAAACACGCTGTGGATACGTCCTTGTACGCTCTGCTCCGCCATCCATGGCTCCGCAAGGTTTCGGAGAGGCCTGCCCCGCAAGGCGCCCGAAATCCTCAAAATAACGCCAGCCCCACCCAGTCCGAGCCTAAAACCTCTTGAATTCGAATTAGAAGCCTCCATAACAACGGGATACCAAGTTCAATCAGGCAATTGGAGCCCCAATGACTACCATTCTTTCCGTCAGACGCGATGACGAAGTTGCCATGGGCGGCGACGGCCAGGTTTCCCTCGGCAACACCGTGATGAAAGGCAATGCCCGGAAGGTTCGTCGCCTTTACAATGGCAAGGTAATCGCCGGTTTCGCTGGCGGAACGGCTGATGCGTTTACGCTGTTCGAGCGATTCGAGGCCCAGCTTGAGAAGCACCAGGGCAATCTCACCAAGGCCGCTGTGGAGCTGGCCAAAGACTGGCGGACAGACCGGGCACTGCGCAGGCTCGAAGCGTTGCTGGCGGTGGCCGACAAAACTGCCTCGCTCATCATTACCGGCAATGGCGATGTGATAGAGCCGGAACAGGGCCTTATCGCCATAGGCTCAGGTGGTCCGTTTGCCCAGGCCTCGGCCCGGGCTTTGCTGGAAAACACCGATCTTTCCGCCCAAGAGATTGTCGAGAAAGGTCTGGATATCGCCGCTGATATCTGTATCTACACCAATCACAATCGCACCCTTGAAGTGCTCTCCAAAAACGACTGATCCGGAGCGACCATGTCTGCAATGACTCCCCGTGAGATTGTCCACGAGCTCAATAAACACATCGTGGGCCAGGAAGAAGCCAAGCGGGCGGTGGCTATCGCCCTGAGAAATCGCTGGCGCCGGATGCAGCTGGACAGCAGCCTGCGCGATGAAATTACCCCCAAGAACATACTGATGATCGGCCCGACCGGCGTCGGCAAAACCGAGATTGCCCGGCGACTGGCCAGGCTGGCGGATGCCCCCTTCCTGAAGGTGGAAGCCACAAAATTTACCGAGGTGGGTTATGTGGGCCGCGACGTAGAGTCGATCATTCGCGATCTGGCGGACATGGCTGTCAAAATGCTTCGGGAAGCAGAAATGAAGCGCCATGAGAGCCAGGCTCTGGATGCCGCCGAGGAGCGGATTCTGGATGCGCTGATCCCGCCACCGAGAGATTTCAGCGAAGACAGCCAGCGCAGCTCCGATTCCTCTACCCGCCAACTGTTCCGGAAGAAGCTCCGGGAAGGCGAGCTTGATGACAAGGAAATCGAGATTGACCTGCGCAACGCCAGTGCCGGAGTGGAGATCATGGCGCCTCCGGGCATGGAGGAGATGACCAATCAGCTGCAAAGCATGTTTTCCAACCTCTCCTCCGACAAGCGCAAGACCCGCAAGATGAAGGTCTCGGATGCCCTGAAGCGCGCCAAGGAAGAGGAGGCGGCCAAGCTGGTCAATGAGGAAGAGATCAAGCAGAAGGCCATCCAGGCGGTGGAACAGAATGGCATCGTGTTCATTGATGAAATAGACAAGGTGGCCAAGCGTTCCGAGAACACCTCATCGGATGTTTCCCGTGAAGGTGTGCAGCGCGATCTCCTGCCCCTGATCGAGGGCAGTACCGTCAGCACCAAGTACGGCTCGGTACGGACCGATCACATCCTGTTTATCGCGTCCGGGGCGTTTCACCTGTCCAAGCCTTCGGATCTCATTCCCGAGCTGCAGGGCCGCCTGCCGATCCGCGTGGAACTTCAGGCGCTGACGCCGGAGGACTTCAAACGTATCCTCACGGAGCCGGATGCGTCTCTGGTGCAACAATACGAGGCACTGATGCTGACCGAGGGCGTCAAACTGACGTTCCGGGAAGACGCCATTGCCCGCATTGCCGAGGTGGCCTGGAAGGTCAACGAAAGCACTGAAAACATTGGTGCCCGGCGTTTGCATACGGTACTTGAGCGACTGCTCGAGGGGCTGTCGTTCGACGCTGGAGATGCGGTGACTGATGGTTTCGAGGTAACCGCGGACTTTGTTGATGAAAGGCTTGGAGAACTGGCTGAAGACGAGGATCTGAGCCGGTACATTCTCTGAATAACAAAATGGGGTCAGAAGAAAAGTTCTTCTGACCCCATTTTCATCTGACCCCGAGTTACTTTCACCGACTTACTCCGCTTTCGAGAACAGGTGAGTGACGTTCCCGAGGCCGGTGGCCAGCCTTCCCTTCTCTGCCCGCTTCTTTCGCCCCTTGGCAACATAAAGCGGGAGCATCTCACCGTAGAGACTGGTACTGATTGTGCGCTGTTCGTCTTCCAGACGGTCGCGGCGCAACCGGATGCCGTATTTCGCCAGCTTGGGTTCCAGCTGATTGGCGCGCTTCAGCAGATCCCGCCGGGTCATCTGGTAGGCGTGTTCGCAGACCATACGCCGGGACTGGAAACTGAACACATTGGAGAAGAACAGCTTGGCATCATCCCGGGTGGGCTCGAACAGGAGTATGTCCTTGTCCGGATAATCCCGGGCGTACTGCGCAATACCGGACTGCATCCGTGAGTAGACGATGGTGCGGAACATCTGGGACAACAGGTTCGGCATACCGGAGCGGGTCAGCTCACCCGGTTTCATGGACCCGGCTCGCACCGCGGCACTGGCATCAATAGGCACCTGGGGATTTACCGCGAATACCAGATCAGCGCCATCTTCAAAGGCGACGGAAGCGTGCAACCCTTTACGCAAGGTGCCATCCACATAATAGCGGCCGTCAATATCCACCGGCACGTACAGGCCCGGCGACGAGGTACTTGCCTGAATCGCCTTTGAAATGGGCACATGATCGAAGCCCGGCGCCCCGAAGCAGACCGCTTCCGTGCTCTCGACATCGGCTGCCACAATATAGAGACTGTGCTTCAGCTGGCGGAAGTCATTGGTGCGTCCGAGCATGGTAAAGGCGCGCTTGAGGTACTCGTGCAGGCCCTCGTTATCAAACAGCCCCGCCGGCGCCGCCTGCGCCAGTATGGTCATGGCTTCAAGCAGGCTCTGATCGTAGGGGTTATTGACGAACCGACGCACGGCGGTTGAAACCAGCCCCGGTACCGACAGCAATCGACTGCCAATCTCCCGGAAGGCCGGTCGGTAGAAGACTTCCGGGTGAAAAGGGTGAACTTCTGCCTCATTGCGCACGAAAATCCGGCACAGCTGGGCAGTGGTCATCTGGTTGGCCAGATTCGCTGCCACGAATGAGCCCGCGTTAACCCCGACGTACACATCGATATTGTTGAAATCGAGACCATCCAGCGCTTCATCCAGGGCACGCAGTGCTCCGATCTCGTAGATTCCGCCCAAAGGTCCACCACCACCGAGAGCGAGCCCGATACGGGGAGCGGATTCAGGATCAGCTGGCACCTTCATAGACCTTCCTTTTCCGGAGAAAGAATGCGAGTCCGTGTTCTGAACTATCGAAAACTGCTTTAACTACACTAGCAACCGGTTTTAGAGTACACACCCTATATTCACCCAGACGAGCCGGGATCAGGAGACCGCTGCCTCGGACGCGGCCATGGCGCTTGATTTTCCCGGCCTGAGGTAGCGGCCAAAGCCCGCGTTCCTCAGGGCCAGATCCACACAACTTTTGATCACATGTGGCGAGTCCAGCAGCAGTACATCCTCCAGAAGCTGAATAGCCCATTCCCGGCTGACGCTGCGAATCACCGACTTGACCTTGGGCAGACTGGCCGCGTTCATGGACAGGGAATCGTAGCCCATTGCCATGAGCAGCAGGGCGCCACCGGGATCACCGGCCAGCTCGCCGCAGATACCCACCGGCTTGCCAACCGAGTGTGCATCCTGGGCAATCCGGACCAGGGCCTGAAGCACTGCCGGGTGGTAGGAATGATAGAGCTGGGCGACCCGCGGGTTATTGCGATCGACCGCCAGCAGGTATTGGGTCAGGTCGTTGGAGCCAACTGACAGGAAGTCGACCCGGTCTGCCAGTTCACGGATCTGGTAGACGGCGGCGGGAATTTCGACCATCACACCCACTTTGGGCATGTGAATGTCGTAGCCCTCTTCACGAACCTCGTGATACACCCGGTAAATCAGATGCAGGGACTCCTCCACCTCCGAGATATTGGAGATCATGGGCAACATGATCTGCAGGTTGTTCAGACCTTCGCTGGCCTTGAGCATGGCCCGAACCTGCACCAGGAAGATCTCCGGATGATCCAGAGTGACCCGGATACCCCGCCAGCCAAGGAAGGGGTTTTCTTCCTTTATCGGGAAATAGGTCAGCGCCTTATCACCCCCGATATCCAGAGTGCGCATGGTTACCGGGCTGGGGGCAAAGGCTTCCAGCTGCTCCCGATAGTACTCCCGCTGCTCCTGCTCCGAGGGGAAGCGATCCTTGATCATGAAAGGCACTTCGGTCCGGTACAGGCCAATACCCTCGGCACCATGGGACAGAGAGCGGACGACATCGGTCATCAGCCCTGTGTTGACCAGTAGCGACACCCGGTGATGATCGGTGGTTTCGCAGGGCTTGTCTTTCAGAACCTCCAGGCCCCGGATCAGCTCGTCTTCTTCGTCGCAGATCGCCTGGTAGTACGACCGCAGGTCCGAGGACGGCGACGCGAAGATCTGGCCCTCAAAGCCATCAACGATCAGCTCCTTGCCGTCAAGCTGGTTTACCGGAATATCCACCAGCCCCATGACCGTGGGCACCCCCATGGCGCGGGCAAGGATTGCGACGTGGGAGTTGCTGGACCCCTTGACGGACACCAGGCCAACCAGTTGGCCCTTGGGCACTTCGCCCAGCATGGCGGGCGTGAGTTCTTCGCTCACAAGAACGGTCCGCTCAGGGTAATTCAGGTGTTTCTGTTCCCCCTCCTGGAGGTGAGACAGCAGGCGCCGGCCCAGATCCCGGATATCAACGGCGCGCTCCTGGAGGTAATGATCATCCATCATCTCGAAGTGGCGGATGTATTGCTGAACCACCTGCTTCAGCGCACCCTGGGCCCATACCCCTTCCCGGATCTTGTTGGCGACCTCCCCTGGCATGGCATCGTCGCCCAACATCCTCAGATAAACGTCAAACAACGCCTGCTCTTCGGGACGTAGCTGTGAGGCGAGTCGCTTGGCCACGCGTTCGATATCTTCACGAACAGCCTTCACCGACCCCCGGAACAGCTCCAGTTCCAGATCGATGTCATCGGTGGGTTTTTCGGGCACCACATCCAGATCGGCGGAGGGGTAGACCACGACACCACTGCCGATCGCCACACCCGGGGCGCCGGGGACACCACTGAAGCTGACATCATGAGCCTCTTCACCGGTCAGCGACAGTCCGCTGATGGCACCGGTCGCTTCGCTGTGGGCAATAACCCCCGCGAGCTGGGCCGATACAGTGACCAGGAAAGCCTCTTCACCTTCGTCGAAACAGCGGGAGCTTTCCCGCTGCTGAACAACCAGCACCCCCAGTACACGGCGGTGGTGGATAATCGGAACACCCAGGAACGAGCGGAAGCGCTCTTCACCGGTTTCCGGAAAGTAACGATAGCGTGGATGCGACGGGGCATCCTCGAGATTGATGGGTTCTTCGCGGGAACCGACCAGCCCCACAAGCCCCTCGGAATAGGCCAGACTGACCTGCCCCACCGCCTTCCGGTAGAGACCTTCAGTGGCCATCAGGATATAGCGGTTGGTGGCCGGATCGAGCAGATACACGGAACAGACTTCGGTCCCCATGGCCTTCTGCACCCGCGATACGATGATATCCAGCGCCTCCTGCAGATCGCGGGCGCTGTTTACCTCTTGTACTAGACTTCGCAGAATGCTCAGCATGGCGGTGTCAGTCCGTCATTTCTGGTGTTCCTTTAAACGCCGGTTCTGCTCCGCCCGATGCCACTGTTCCATGTTATAGAACAGCCGGGGCGCAAGCTCTCTCAGCGCACGTCGATACACTTCACGCTTGAATGAAACCACCTGGCCCAGCGGATACCAGTAGCTTACCCACTGCCAGCCGTCGAACTCCGGTGAATCCGTCCCGTCCACGCAAACCTGCGCGTCCGGCGATAACATCCTCAGCAGGAACCATTTCTGTTTTTGGCCCACACAAATGGGGTGGGAGTTGTGGCGTACCATCCTCCTGGGGAGTCGATACCTGAGCCAGCCCCGGGTGCAACTGATAATCTCGACATCGTTCGCACAGAGACCGATTTCCTCTCCAAGCTCCCGGTACAGTGCATCCTCGGGGGATTCATCATGTTTGATCCCCCCCTGGGGAAACTGCCAGGAGTCCTGCCCTATTCGCCTTGCCCAGAGAACTTCTCCCCTGTGGTTGGCCAGAATGATTCCGACGTTGGGTCTGAAACCGTCTGAATCGATCACGGCACAGTCCTCTTATAGAGTCGGTAGACCGGTTAAAAATTCACCGGTCGGATTTGTCCAAGTTGCTCTCATTCTTACAGAATCCCAAGGGTTCGGCAAACGGAGCCGTTGAGGACAGGTCATGCTAGACTTGGCGCTTTACCGCAAGCCCTGTCATCACCGGAGGTAACCGCTTGACGCTCGCAATTTTTGATCTGGACAACACCCTTCTGGCCGGCGACAGCGACCACGCCTGGGGCGAGTTTCTGGTAGAGGAAGGCATCGTCGATGCCGAGGAATACCGACTTGCCAACGACCGTTTCTACCAGGAATACCTGAACGGCGAGCTGGATATCCTGCATTACCTGGGCTTCGCCCTTCAGCCACTGGCCAGCCACAATATGGGTGAGCTACTGGCCTGGCGGGAAACCTTTATGGATAAGAAGGTGCGCCCCATGATGCAGGCCAGCGCCGAAGCCCTTCTGGAGAGTCATCGCGAACAGGGCCACACCCTGATGATCATCACCGCCACCAACCGGTTTGTAACCGAACCCATTGCCGAGGCCCTGAACATCGAACATCTGATTGCCACCGAACCGGAACTGGTCAACGGCCGCTATACCGGCGAAGTGGCTGGCATCCCGAGCTTTCAGGATGGCAAGGTAACCCGGCTGGAGGACTGGCTGGCTGCCCATAACAGGACACTTGAGGGGGCGTGGTTTTACAGCGACTCCCACAACGACCTGCCGCTGTTAAAGAAAGTGGATCATCCGGTAGCCGTCGACCCGGACCCGACCCTGGAGAAATTTGCCCGGGAAAACGGCTGGAAGGTGATGTCACTGAGAGGTTGAAACGTGAACATGGGGTCAGATGAAAGCGTTCATCTGACCCCGGCTTTAGCTTTCTCAGAAGAAGCCGGTCAGTGAGCGAACAAAGCAGGATTTAATGTAATCGGTCTCCGGAATGCCCGGAATCACCGGATGATCCGGCGCTTGATGGCCCTGCTCCAGCAGCTGGACAAAGCGGTCGATCTTCCGGCCACTACCCCGTATGATGTCCACCAGCTTTTCCTGAGAGAGGTGCATGGAACAGGACGCGGACACCAGTATGCCATCGCGCTCCAATAACCGCAGACCCAGCTGATTCAGCCGGGCATAGGCCTCTTCCCCCGCCTTCTGGTCCCTGCGCCGGGGAATCAGTGCCGGCGGATCCAGCACCACGACATCAAACTTCTCCTTTTCATCCGCCAACGCCTTCAGGGCCTCGAAGGCATCGCCTTCAATGGTTTCCACGTTATCCAGACCATTGAGCCTGGCATTATGATGAACCGAATCAATGGCACCGGCTGAACTGTCGACACAGGTCACCTGAGTGGCCCCGGCACAGGCCGCCTGGATGCCCCAGCCACCGACGTAACTGAACACATCCAGAACCCGCTTACCCGGCGCGTAAGCCTGCAAACGGGCACGATTCATCCGATGATCATAGAACCAGCCCGTCTTCTGCCCGCCTTCCAGGGGCACCTCAAAACGGACCCCGTTCTCCTCCACTTCCAGCAGACTGATTTCTGCGCCATGGGCCTGCTCCACATAGGTATCCAGCCCCTCCACCTTGCGCATCTTGCCATCGTTCTTGAGGATGATCGCCTCCGGGTGCACCAGCCGCTGTACCGCCCGGACAACCGCGTCCTTCATGGCCTCCATACCGGCCGTGGAAATCTGCACCACCACCGTGGCATCAAACCGGTCAATCACCAGCCCCGAAAGCCCGTCACTGTCGCCAAACACCCAACGGTAAAACGGCTTGTCAAAAAGCCGCTCCCGCAGCGCAAGCGCAGCCTCCATCCGCTGGGTCAACCGCTGAGGTGTCATACCGTGCCCCGGGTCCCGACTGATCAGCCGGCCACAAATCAGCGCATGGGGATTCACGAACACCGTACCCAAAGGCTTGTCATTCGAAGCCCGAAGTTCCGCCTGAACACCAGCCTCGAAATCCGTCAGCGGGCTGCGGCGGGTATCCACCTCATTACTGTATACCCAGAGATGGCCAGCACGGAGGCGGCGCTCTGCGCCTTTTCGAAGATATAAAATCGGAAAATTCATGTACAAACACCAGCCAGACAGGGGAAAGAAAACGCGATTATAACCTGTAGAGGTATGCTACAAGGTATGGGAGCGGGCGGGCAGGGCCTTCGAAAACTGTGCGGAGCCAGGGATGGCGGAGCTCAAGCGTCACAGGGACGTGCCGCAAGGAGCGTGTTTTCGAAGGCCCTGCCCGCCCGCTCCTGCACAGAGGTCACAAAAAAGCATTACTCCTCGGCAGCCACATGCTCCGCATAAGCCGCAGAGTCCATCAGGCCATCCAGCTCACCCGCATCCTCAAGCCGGACCTTGTACAGCCAGCCGTCACCATAAGGATCGTCGTTGACCTTCTCCGGCTCATCCTCGAGGCTCTCATTCACCTCGATAACCTCACCAGTCACCGGACTGAACACATCCGAAGCCGACTTGACCGACTCCGCCACGCCAGCTTCCTCGCCGCCGTTAACGGTGGTGCCCACATCCGGAACACCAATATACACGACATCCCCCAGCTGTTTCTGGGCAAAATCCGTAATACCGACTGTCGCCGTGCCATCATCGGACACGCGAACCCACTGATGGGTCTCAATGTATTTCAGATCTGCGGGAATCTCACTCATAGTCTGGTTTCCTGAACAAATTTTCTGCGCAGTTTAACTGAAGACGTTAACTCCAGCGAACCTCACTTGCCAGCTTCATGAACGAATTCAGATAATCCACCTGCCGGTCCCGCTCACGAAGGCCCAGAAAGATCTGTTTGGGAATCCCGGCCGCACCCAACTGCACCGCTCGAACCGGAATCCGGGAATCGTAATCCTCGACCAACCAGCGCGGAAGCGCGGCCACCCCGCGACCTGCGGCGACCATCTGCAGCATGATATCGGTGGTCTCAATGGTTTTATGCCGTGCCGGGCTGGCGTGGGCCGGCAGCAGGAATCGGGTATAGATATCCAGCCGCTCGATCTCCACCGGGTAGGTGATCAGGGTTTCGCTCTCCAGATCCTCGGGGTCAGCCCAGGCTTTATCCGCCAGCTCATGATCCGCAGCCACTACAAGCACCTGCTCATAATCGAACACCGGCTCGAAGATCAGGCCCGGGCGGTGCAACGGGTCCGGTGTCACCAGCATATCGATCTCGTGACCAAACAGAGCACCGATACCGCCGAACTGGAATTTCTGTTTCACATCCACGTCCACCCCGGGCCAGTCTTCGAGGTAAGGTCCAACCACTTTCAACAGCCATTGGTAACAGGGGTGGCATTCCATCCCAATGCGCAGCGTGCCACGCTGCCCCTTGGCAAACTGGCCAATCAGCATCTCCGCATGTTCCATCTGCGGCAACAGCCTGTTGGCAAGCGACAGTATGTACTCACCGGACTGGGTCAGTCGCAGCTGCCGGCCTTCCCGCACCCAGACATCGGTGCCCAGCTGGTTTTCCAGCTTACGAATGGAATGGCTGAGGGCAGACTGGGTCAGATGCAGGCGTTCAGCCGCCGCCGTCAGTGAACCCTGCTGATTGACCGCCCTGAGAATCTCCAGATGGCTACGCTCGATCATTGTCGCTCCATACATGATCATTATTCATCGATATCTGAAATAATACCATTATTCTTCATTTTACCAGGTAGATATTCTGCACCTTCTTGCAAACCACAGGATCAAGCAGAGGACCCACCATGGTAACCACACACAATCTCGGATTTCCGCGCATCGGCGCCCGCCGCGAGCTGAAATTTGCCCAGGAGGCCTTCTGGAAAGGCCAGATCAGCGAGGAGGAACTGCAGATTACCGGGGCCGATCTTCGGCGCAGGCACTGGCAAAGCCAACAGCACCTTGACCAGGTACCCGTGGGCGACTTCTCGTTTTACGATCAGGTGCTGGACATGAGCTTTACTCTGGGCAACCTGCCTGAGCGAGTAAGTGAAACCGAAGGCAGCGAGCTCGACCGGTACTTCCGGGTGGCCCGGGGCCGCTCCGGGCAGGAGTCAGCATGCTGCGGTGTGCAAGCAGGAGAAATGACCAAGTGGTTCGACACCAATTACCACTACATCGTGCCCGAGTTTCACCAGCACACCCGTTTCCAGCTCAATGCCGACCGGCTGATCGAACAGATCACCGAAGCCCGGGACCAGGGGCTTTCCCCTAAGCCGGTGATCATCGGACCGGTCACCTATCTCTGGCTCGGCAAAGCCAAAGATGAAAGTGACCGGCTTTCGCTCCTGGAATCGCTGCTGCCCGTTTACTCTACGCTTCTCGATCTGTTGGCAGCTCATGGCGTTGAGTGGGTTCAGGTAGACGAACCCGCCCTTGTGACCGACCTGAATGCGGACTGGCGCCACGCCTTCAGCCTGGCCTATCACCACCTTAAAACCAGCGCGCCAAAGCTGTTGGTAACCACTTACTTCGGTGAGTTGCGTGAAAACCTGCAACTGGCCTGTGAGCTGCCCGTGGCAGGATTACACATCGATGCGGTCAGCGCCCCCCAGGAAGTCGCCCGGGTGGTTGACTGGCTGCCACCACACAAACAGCTTTCCCTGGGTGTCATCAATGGTCGCAATATCTGGCGGACCGACCTGGAAAAGACCCTGGACTGGCTGGAACCGGTTCATGAAAAACTCGGGGAGCGTCTCTGGCTCGCCCCCTCCTGCTCCTTGCTTCATGTGCCTGTCGATCTCGCCAGCGAAGAGAAGCTGAACCCGGAAATCCGTAACTGGCTGGCATTCGCCATTCAAAAGCTGGATGAGCTGAATGTTCTGGCCACGGCCCTCAATCATGGCAGAGCGGCTGTAGACAAAACTCTGGAGGAATCTGCGTCGGCGGTTCTAAGCCGAAGATCCTCCGAACGGGTGAATAACCCCTCGGTACGGGCTCGCACGGAGCAGATTACTCCCGGGTTCGGGCAACGCCAAAGCCCCTACCCCGAACGCATCGCGGCGCAACAAAAGAGATTGGGGCTACCCCGTTTTCCCACGACCACCATCGGGTCTTTTCCGCAGACTGGTGATATCCGCCAGACCCGCCTTCAGTTCCGTAAGGGCGAACTGACCGAGGCAGACTACACCGCCCGGATCCGCGAAGAAGTACGCCGGTGCGTGGCGGAACAGGAGGCTCTCGGTCTCGACGTTCTTGTCCACGGCGAAGCCGAGCGCAACGACATGGTCGAGTATTTCGGCGAACAGTTGGACGGCTACACATTCAGCCAGTTCGGCTGGGTCCAGTCCTACGGTTCCCGGTGCGTGAAACCACCCATCCTGTTCGGCGACATCTCACGCCCGCAGGCCATGACCGTTGAATGGATCCGTTATGCCCAGTCCCTCACTGAGAGGCCCCTCAAGGGTATGCTGACGGGCCCGGTGACCATTCTCAACTGGTCCTTCGTGCGGGACGACCAGTCTCGCCGCGAAAGCTGTCTTCAGCTTGCACTGGCGATCCGGGAAGAGGTGCTGGATCTGGAGGCTGCCGGTGTCGGCATTATCCAGATTGACGAAGCGGCGCTGAGGGAAGGCCTGCCGCTTCGGCAATCCGACTGGAATGACTACCTGGACTGGGCGATCGAAGCATTCCGGATAGCCGCCAACGGCGTTCGCGACGAAACCCAGATCCACACCCACATGTGTTACTCGGAATTCAACGACATAATCGAAGCTATCGCCCGGATGGACGCGGATGTCATCACCATCGAAACCTCCCGCTCGGACATGGAGCTTCTCGATGCCTTCCGGGGCTTCCAGTATCCGAACGACATCGGCCCGGGGGTCTATGACATCCACTCCCCCAACATACCGGACAGCCAACAGATCCGATCGTTGATGATGAAGGCAGCCGAGCGGATACCGGCAGAGCGGCTGTGGGTGAACCCCGACTGCGGCCTGAAAACCCGCCAGTGGGAGGAAGTGATTCCTGCTCTCCAAAGCATGGTGGCTGCGGCCAGGGAACTGCGGGCGGAGATTCAGTAGCCGGTGCTGTTCTGATCCAGCTCAAACTGAAAATCGGTGGCCCGGCGGACTTCCGTGGTGAAGTCCCCGGTGCCATGGAATTCGAACCAGCGGTAGCCCGGCGGCAGGTCCTCAACCGAAAACTTGCTGGAACCGGAGGTGAACTGGATACAGGTGGATGGTGTGGCCATCAGTTGCACACCATTGCGTTCGCGCTCGTGCTCCTGGTGGATATGGCCCCACAAAACAATCTTCACCTGAGGAAACCGATCCACCACCTGCCAGAACGCATCCCGGTTGGTGAGCCCAATTTTTTCCATCCAGTCAGAGCCGATATCTACCGGGTGGTGATGCAAGGCAATAACAGCTGGCAGCTCCGGATGTTGCTCAAGGGTTTCCGCAAGAAAATCCAGCTCCGAGTCGGCCAGAGTCCCAAAAACCTTACCGGGCACAGAGGAGTCCAGCATGATGAACTGCCAGCCACCCTGAATCACATGTCGGTCGCGGGCATCATATTCGCGGGAAACTTTCAGCAGGTTATCAACATGATCATGATTACCGGCAATCCAGACTGAAGGACAGGAAAATACCTTCAGGCTCTCGCCAAACACGCGGTAGGCTTCCACCGACCCGTCCTGGGCAAGATCCCCCGTGGCCAGGATCAGATCCGGCTGGCCGTGCACCTTCAGCACCTCGGCAATGACCGCCTGCAGACTGTCCCGGGTTTTTACGCCCAACAGGTCCCCGTCTGCACGCGCCATCAGGTGCGGATCAGTCAGCTGCAGCACCCGCAGTGGCCGGGTTTGTTCCTTCGTGGTCATGGCGTTCTGGATCTACTCGCTGGCAATACGTGGTCTGAGCACAAGTGTACGACGCCGGTTCGCGGATTTATCACTTTCGAATCGAACCGGAGTCACATTCTGGCCAGACTTTGGCGAAATATTGCAATTTTTGACAACTATGGCACACCGGTAAGTCATAGCCACACCACTTTAGTACTGGCCCATGCCCTGAAAACGCCGTTTCAGTCGACACCTTCACCAGCAGACCAGGCTGCGTGTTCCATGGGCAGGTGACCAAACCGCAGACAGTAATCCAGCCAATCAGCAAGGAACCCGTTGACCTGTACCTTCTCGTCCGGGTGGTGCATGAAGCGATTGGGGTAATCGTTGACGGGAGCAATCTGGCGATCACGGTAACAGCTGATCACCTCGGCCATGTTGGCGTCATGGTAGACCCGCACGGTCATCTGCGGGTTGTTGAGCCAGCGCCCGGAATTGTGGACCTGCTCAAGCAGCAGGGTTTCGGTGAATCTGGCGGTCTGCAGCACCTGAATCCGGACCCGCCCCAGATAATGGTTTTCCCGGTGCAACTCGAACTCACACACGGGCTTTCCGTCCACCTCCAGCTGCCTCAATTTCTGCAACCGCTGGTAGTTCCCATCACACAGGGCGCCAAGCTGCCTCAGATCCGGAACATACCGCTTGGGCTTCATGGTCCACTCACCCATCACTGCCACCCTTTTTTCAAACGGGCCCGATTCAGCTCGAGCCACTGCAGGGCAATAATGGCGGCGGCGTTGTTGATACGGCCATCGTGGATCATCGCTATGGCGTCGTCGGAAGACACCACATGGGCACGGATGTCCTCGTGTTCATGCTCCATGCCATAGAGCCCGCCAGCCTCTTCGGTGCTGACCCGGCCACAATAGAGGTGAATCATCTCGGTGCTGCCACCAGGCGAGACCAGGTAATCGCAGATCTTCTCCAGCGGTTCAAAAGTCAGTCCGGCCTCTTCCTGGCCTTCCCGCTGCGCGACCTCTTCCGGGCTCTCGCCGTCTTCGTTCATGCCGGCTACCAATTCCAGCAACCAGGGCGACTGGTCGCGGCCCAGGGCCCCCAGGCGGAATTGCTCCAGCAGCACGACTTCATCCCGTACCGGGTCGTAGGGAAGCACGCTGGTTGCATCGCCCCGGATAAAGAGCTCCCGGGTAAACACGGGCATATCCCTGCCATCAAAGCGCGGATGGGTCAGCCAGAGTTTGTCCATGCGGAAGAAGCCCTGGAAGACGGTTTCGCGTTTTTCGACTTTGACGTCGTTGGCTTTGAACTGGAACGGCTTGGTCATCTTTTGTCCGGTTGCTGAGTCGACTTTGAACGATAGCCCTTTGTTGGGTTTGACTTCAAGCTCTGGACTTTTGATTCTGTTCTGGCCCAAGACTGTTGGTTCGGTGGCGGGTGCGTCGGGACTTTCCTTCCAAAACACGCTCCTTGCGGCACATCCATGTGGCGCTTGGGCTCCGCCATCCATGGCTCCGCACAGTTTTGGAAGGAAAGTCCCGACACACCCAGTCTGGCAACCTGCAATTCGCAAATGATTTCCTTTAAACGAATAAACGAAAATCTGAGCATGGCGTATTTCTAACAGACGCGGGGAGTTCAAGGCGATATTGCCCAAGTCGAATTGAGCCGGGGCGGTAGCCCTGTTCAGAAACGTGCGGAGCCAGGGATGGCGGAGCCCGAGACGCACAGGGACGTCTCGAGTCGTTTTCTGAACAGGGCTACCGCCCCGGCTCATACTCCGAAACTGTCAGGCCAGGAGAAAATAAACACCAGCGTCAGACCTTGTCATAGAGCTTACTCCCAGACTCCACGAACTCCCGCGATTTCTCTTGCATGCCGGCATCCACCGCGGACACCTCGTCAAGGCCGTGCTCCTTCGCATAATCCCGAACCTCCTGGGAAATCTGCATGGAGCAGAACTTCGGTCCGCACATGGAGCAGAAGTGAGCTACCTTGGCGGATTCTTTCGGCAAAGTTTCGTCGTGATAGGCACGAGCCGTGTCCGGGTCCAGACCGAGGTTGAACTGGTCTTCCCAGCGGAACTCGAAACGGGCCTTGGACAGGGCGTTGTCACGGACCTGGGCGCCCGGATGACCCTTGGCCAGATCGGCAGCATGCGCGGCGATCTTGTAGGTGATGATGCCGGTTTTCACGTCGTCCTTGTTGGGCAGGCCCAGGTGCTCCTTGGGTGTGACGTAGCAGAGCATGGCGCAGCCGTACCAGCCGATCATGGCGGCACCGATACCGGAAGTGATGTGATCATAGCCCGGCGCGATATCCGTAATCAGCGGGCCCAAGGTGTAGAACGGCGCTTCGTCACAGCATTCCAGCTGCTTGTCCATGTTCTCTTTCACCAGGTGCATGGGCACGTGGCCGGGGCCTTCGATCATGCACTGGACGTCGTGTTTCCAGGCGATCTTGGTGAGTTCGCCCAGGGTTTCGAGCTCGCCGAACTGGGCCGCGTCGTTGGCATCGGCAATGGAGCCCGGGCGCAGGCCGTCGCCGAGGCTGAAGGACACATCGTAGGCCTTCATGATCTCGCAGATGTCTTCGAAGTGCTCGTACAGGAAGCTTTCCTTGTGGTGGGCCAGGCACCACTTGGCCATGATGGAACCACCCCGGGAGACGATGCCGGTGGTGCGCTTTGCCGTCATGGGCACGTGATGCAGGCGCACGCCGGCGTGGATGGTGAAGTAATCCACGCCCTGCTCGGCCTGCTCAATCAGCGTATCCCGGAAGATTTCCCAGGTCAGGTCTTCGGCCACGCCGCCGACTTTTTCCAGCGCCTGGTAGATCGGCACGGTGCCGATGGGAACCGGAGAGTTGCGGATGATCCACTCCCGCGTTTCATGGATGTTCTTGCCGGTGGACAGGTCCATGATGGTGTCCGCGCCCCAGCGGATGCCCCAGGTCAGTTTCTCCACTTCCTCTTCGATAGAGGAGCTCACTGCAGAGTTACCGATATTGCCGTTAATCTTCACCAGGAAGTTGCGACCGATGATCATCGGCTCGATTTCCGGATGGTTGATATTCGCCGGGATAATCGCCCGACCACGGGCCACCTCGTCACGGACAAACTCCGGCGTAATTTCCGGAGGCAGATTGGCGCCGAAGGACTGGCCGGGATGCTGGTCTTTCAACAGCCCCTGCTCCCGCGCTTCCTGCAGTTTCATATTCTCCCGAATGGCAATGTACTCCATTTCCGGGGTAATAATGCCCTGACGGGCGTAATGCATCTGGGAAACGTTATGGCCCGGTTTGGCCCGCAAAGGTTTGCGCTCGTCCATAAACCTCAGGGGATCTAGCTGCGGGTCTTTCATGCGGCGGCGGGTGAATTCAGAGGAGTACCCGGGCAGTTGTTCCACATCACCGCGCTCGGCAATCCACGCCGCCCTTACAGGGTTGAGTCCCTTGCGCAGGTCAATGGTAGCCTCTGGATCCGAGTAGGGGCCGGAGGTGTCGTACACCATTACCGGCGGATTCTTTTCACCGCCCATTTCAGTGGGCGTGTCGCCCACAGTAATTTCCCGCATGGGCACCCGGAGATCGGATCGGCTACCCTGCACGTAAATCTTGCGTGAGCTCGGTAATGGTTTGATCGCTGCGGCGTCTACTTTTGCGGAGTCGCTCAGGTAGGAAGGTAAGTCCGTCATCGTCTGCTCCCGGTTGATCTGGTGGTCGGGTCGCGTATGACGGAGCCATGCCGAACATTTCCCTTAACAGGTTTGGGCATGATTCATACGGTCTTAATCCCTACGCCGGTATTATCCGGATCAGGTCGCGGGTTCTGCACTGCAATCTCAGCCTGTCGTCGATTTGTGACGCTTCGGCACCCCGTCAAGACGCGATAAATTCTCTTTATCTGCTCACAAACTACATGAACATGCTAAGTGTAGAGACGGAAGCGATTATTGTCCATAATGACCGACCAATACTTTGGGGTCGCTGTCGGCGTAGCCCTGCCGTCCAATCGATGACCTGCCGATACCTGCGTCCAGATGACGGATGCCGGAAGACAGTTTTCAGGAGCAACAATGAAAAAACGTTTACTTCCAGGATTGATCACCCTGCTGGCAGCCCAACCTGCTTTTTCCCTGGATCTGATGGAAACCTACGAACAGGCGCTGACTTACGACTCTGGAATTGCCTCCGCCAAGGCGCAGCTGGATGCCCAGCGAGCGGCCATCGATATCAGCAAGAGCGCCCTGCTCCCCCAGGTTTCTGCATTCGGAGAGGCGAGCCACACCGACCTTGACACCGGCCAGGGCTCAACGAGCATTTTCAACACCAGTGATAGCTACAAATCATTTAATTACGGCATCCAGTTAACACAACCTCTGTTTCGTGCGGGAGACTGGTTCAAGCTCGACGCCAGCCAGTTCCAGTCAGAAGCGGCAGAGGCCCAGTACAACCTCGCGCAGCAGCAACTGATGCTGGACGTTTCAACGGCCTATTTCAACGTGCTTCGGGCACAGGCTACCGTAACGACCGCCCGGGCAACAGAATCCGCTATTCAACGACAGTATGAGCAAGCCCAGGAACGCTTTGATGTGGGCCTGATCGCCATCAACGAAGTCTATGAAGCCCGTGCCATTTATGATGATGCAAAAAGCCAGCACCTTGCAGCGAAAAACCAGCTGAATGTGGCCAGGGAAAAACTGGCGCGACTTACCGGTGAGTACGCGGAAGATCTGGAAAACCTTCGGCAAAACTTCCCGCTTGCACCGCCTGAACCGATGAACCCGAGTGCATGGGAGGAAACAGCCATCCAGCAGAACTGGTCCATACAGGCAGCCCTGTCTGAGCTCAATGCCAGCGAGGCCAATCTGAAGGTTGCCAAATCGGGCCATCTGCCGACCCTGGATCTTTCTGCCTCTTACAGCAAGAATGATTTTGAAGGCAGGAATTTCAGCCTGAGCGAGGGCGTTCAGGGCGTTATCGGGCTCTCCCTCAATGTGCCGCTCTACTCCGGCGGAGGCACCCAGGCCGATGTAAGACAGCAGCGATCATTGGCGATCGCCGCCGAGCAAGATCTGAAAACCACCAGGCGCGACGTTCGGGTAAACACCCGAAGCCTGTTCCTGACAGTCAACAACAATATTGAAACCGCCAATGCACTGAAGCAGACCATTGTGTCTCGCCGCAGCGGCCTGGAAGCGACCCGCGCCGGGTATGAAGTTGGCACCCGTAATATTGTGGAAGTTCTGGACGCCGAACGGGCTTACCAGGTGGCACTGAGGGATTATGCCAACGCGCGCTATGATTACGTCATCAACACCCTGCAGCTGAAGCAGGCAGCGGGAATACTGAGCCCCCAGGATTTGCTGGCCATGAACAACTGGCTCAGCGAAGGGGCCCGTGGCATAGAAGCCATGGCTGAGGAAGCCCTCGAACTCGAGGACCCGGCCCGCTAGTCGCCGGGGGAACTCGCAAAGCGGGTGATATTGTTCACCCGCTGTCCTTCCGGCCCGGATCAGACCCGCTCGACAATGCCATCGACAACCCGGTCAAGCGCCCCCCGGTTGTTGTTGACCACCTCCAGTGCCCGCCGACCAATGGTTTCCCGCTCCCGGTGATTGCTGAACAGCGATGACAGGTGAGCCGCCAGTTCGTCCGCATCAGCAACCAGCTTGACGCCATTGCCATCCAGCAAACTCTGGTAAATGGTTTCGAAATTGAAGATGTGCGGCCCGGAGAAAACCGGAATTCCCCAGCCTGCCGGTTCCAGAGGATTGTGTCCGCCGCGCTCAATGAGGGAGCCACCCACAAAGGCCATATCACCTACGCCATAAAGCATCATCAGTTCGCCCATGGTGTCCCCGAGGTAAACCTGGGCGCCCTCCGGGGCCTCACTCCGTGAACGGCGGGCCAGGACAAGTCCCTCGCGTACCGTTTTATCCGCCACCGAATCAAAGCGCTCTGGATGGCGGGGTACCAGAATGAGCAATGCATCAGGGTGTTTTTGCAGCACTCTCCGATGCGCCGCCAGCAGCTGCCTATCTTCGCCATCATGTGTGCTGCCAGCGATCCAGACGGGCCGGCCGGCCAGGCTCTGCCGAAGCGCCTGCGCCGCTGCCCTGACATCGTCCGGAATATCGACATCAAATTTCACGCTACCGGTGACGGCAACTTTCTCGGGCGCGACCCCGATACGCCGGAAACGTTCGGCGTCTTTTTCCGCCTGCGCCGCAACCCAGCTTATGCTCTGCATGATGGGAGCGACAAGGCTCCGGATTTGCTCATAGCCCCGTGCTGAGCGTTCGGACAACCGGGCATTGATCAGGAACACCGGAACCCCCCGGGAACGGCTCTGGCGGATCATGTTGGGCCAGATCTCGGTTTCCATGATGACCAGAATCCGGGGGTTGGCCCTATTCAGGAATCGCCGGATGGAGCCAGGCGTATCGTAGGGCGCGTACGCATACTGCACTTGCTCGCCAAACATTTTCCGGGCCTGGGCCAGGCCGGTATCGGTCATGGCTGTCATCAGGATCGTGACAGCGGGGTTACGGGCGAGTAGCCGCCGGATCATCGGGGCCGCAGCGATCGTTTCGCCCACGGAAACCGCATGGACCCAGACCACAGCTCCGTCTGCCCGGGGCACCAGACCGAGGCGCTGAGTCCAGTTGTTTCTCAGTGCAGGCGCGCGCCGGCCATGCCACCAGAGCCGAATTAAAATGAAGGGTAAAAGTAGCCTTATTAGCTGGGAATAGATAAATTGCAGCACACAGGACTCCGGGCAAAACAGTGCGTTATCATAGCGTAAAACCTATTGATTTGCTTCCGATTGCTCGCTCGGTCCGAGAGGGCTCAGGCGATTATTCCACG